>Ga0187844_10000102_pt1 | contig 61812 bp, 53 predicted proteins | sample SpaLakP09_SKY_50_FD_134517 | JGI IMG/M metagenome (GOLD analysis project Ga0187844, IMG submission 134517) | Oligotrophic lake water microbial communities from Sparkling Lake, Wisconsin, USA - SP09_SKY_50 | ecosystem: Environmental > Aquatic > Freshwater > Lake | place: USA: Sparkling Lake...
CGCCGGGCTGCGCCTGTTCGAAATGATGCGGCACGTGCTGCGCGCAGTCGGCCGCCCAGATGGCGAGCAGGTGGTGGTCCGGATCCGACAACGTACCGCCCCGCCGCACCGTGATGAACCTCGGGTCGCGCTCTTTCGGCAGGATCACGCGAACCTCTCAACCGCGCCAGGCGCCGGCGAACGCCCGCGCACGCGCGTCCAGGACGTCCAGTGTCACATCGGGCGTGAACAACTGGCTGCCGATGCCGGCACCCGTGGCCCCTGCCGCCTTCCACGCCGGGATCTGTTCCGGCGTGACGCCGCCCACTGGCCACAACGGCGTGCCAGCCGGCAGCACGGACTTCATCGCCTTCAGCCCGGCGGGACCGATCGATTCGGCGGGGAACAGCTTTAACGCATGGGCGCCCGCGTCCAGCGCGGCGAACGCTTCCGTCGGCGTGGCGACGCCGGGTGCGCACAGCATGCCGGCCGCGCGCGCACGCGCGATCACGGCGGGATTGCAGTTCGGGGACACGAACAGCCGGCCGCCCGCCTGCGCGACGGCGTCGACGTCGGCCACGCCCAGCATCGTGCCGCCGCCGACGATGGCGTCCGGCGGGGCCATGTCGACGAGGATGCGGATGGCGTCGAGCGCACCCGGGCGGTTCAGCGGCACTTCGAGCAGTCGCCAGCCGGCGTCGAACAGGATGCGTCCGACAGGCGCCGCGTCGGCGGGATCGAGGCCGCGCAGGATGGCGACGAGGGGCAGATCGGGGAGCACGAAGGTCATGTTGGGATCCGGTCGAGGAAGCGCGCCAGCGCGGCGCAATATACGCGGTCCGGATCGAGCCCGGCCAGGGTGATGCCGAAATGGACGGCCGCGCGCGCGTAGCGGGCCCGCAGCACGGGCGAGCCGATGCACGTGGGCGGGACGGCGCCGCCGGCAAGGCCGACCGCTGCGACGAATTCCGTGCCGACGAGCAGGCCGCTGACGAAGGAACGCGCCTGCGCGGCCGGCATGGCGCCCGAGACGACGCGGGCGCGCACGCCGAACAGCGCATTCGACAGCGGCGCGCCGCGCCGGGCCGCGTCCAGGCCGGCGACGAATGCGGCGTCGTCCTCTTCATTCGACGCCAGCAGCGGCGCCAGCGTGCCGTGTGCGGACACCATCGCGAACAGCTCGCCCGTCATGAATGTCGACATGCGGCGGATGACGCCGTCCGCCAGCTGTACCCACTTGCTGTGCGTGCCGGGGAGGACGAACCAACCGTCGCGCCGCCCCAGCGCCACGGCGCCCAGCAGCTGCGTCTCCTCGCCGCGCATCACGTCGACGTACTCGCCCCGCTGGACGTAGCCGGGCACGATGAAACAGGGACGTCCCGCGCGCGGATCGTCGACGCGGACCACGTGATCGGGCAGCGCCTCCAGCGGCACGCCGATGTCGAGATACGGCACTTCGCGCCAACCCTGGGCACTGCCGACCATGCCGGAGGCGACGGCCGGCACGTCCGGATCGACGCCCATGTCCGCCATTAGGGCCGCGAACGAGCCGGCGAAATCGGGGCGCACGGCCAGCATGCCCTGGTCGTCGGCGCGCGTGGCGAGGCTGGCGCCGGTGGGGTCGACGAGATAGGCGCGGCGGTTGCTCGAACCCCAGTCGATGCCGAGCAGGCGGCGTGATGCGTTTGAAACCATCGCGGCAGCTTACACCGATTTGATGTAGGTGACGCGCGCGGTCGGCTTGGGGCGCGTGGCCGTTTCCCGTAGGGCGCCGAGCATCGCTTCCGCCGCGGGCGACAACTGGTGATGGCGGCGCGTGATGATGCCGTACACGTCCATCCGCAGATTGAGCTCATACGGCAGCACGGCCAGCAAGCCGCTGTCCAGGTACGGCTTGACGAGTTCCATCGACATCGGCGCCACCATGTCGCTGCCCAGCAACAGCGTCGTCACGACGGGCAATTCGGCCGTCGACACGGTTTCCGCCGGCTGCTCCAGGCCCTGCGTGAGGAACAGCGCCGCCATCCGGTCGCGCACCATGCTGCCGGCCGGCGGCACGATCCACGCCTGTTGCGCGAGTTCGGCCAGGTCCAGGCCGCGCGCGCCCAGCAGCGGGTGCCCGGCGCGCACGATCAGGCTGTGCGGCTCGTCGGTGATGGGTTCGAAATGGAATTCGTCGGCGATGGAGCCGTCCACGACCCGGCCGATGACGATGTCGAGGTCCCCGGCGCGCAGGCGCTCGACGAGCTGCTTGCTGCTGCCCACCTCGATCGACACGTTCAAACGCGCATGCCGCGCCTTGAGCAAGGTGACGGCGGCCGGCACCAGCGTCGTCGATGGCGTCAGGATCGCCCCGACCGCGACTCGTCCGCGCAGGCCGGACATCAGTTCCATCACTTCCTGGTACGCGGCGTCCATCTCGGCCAGCGAGGCGCCGGCGCGGCGGATGAGCACCTTGCCGTACCACGTGGGCTCGACGCCCCGCGGCAGGCGCTCGAACAAGGTGACGCCCAGCGCGTGTTCCAGCTCGCCGAGCAGCTTCGACGCCGCCGGTTGCGTGAGGTTCGCGGCCTGCGCGGCCTGCATGATCGACCCGTGCCGGCCGAGTTCGACGAGCAGGACGAGGTGGCGCGTCTTCAGGTAGGCGCGGACGAAGCGGTCGGAGCGGGGATCGGACATGGCGGTGCGGCGTGACCCTAAAAAGTTTCCATAATGATAGTTGCCCATCCGTCTAGGGTCAAACTCCGGGATACTACTTAGTCGTGATAGACCTGGCTCCGCCCGCCGTCGACGAGCAGATCCGTCGCATTGACGAACCGCGCCTCGTCGCTGGCGAGGAACAGCGCCGCGTTGGCGACGTCCTGCGGCTCGCCGATCCACCCGCATGGCAGCAGCGCCGCCTGGCGCCGGCGTTCCGCGTCCGGGTCGGGACAGCTGGCGAGCCACGCCTCGATCCGCTCCGTCATGATCAGGCCGGGGGAGATCGAATTCACCCGGATGCCGCGCGCCGCGTACTCGACGCCGAGCGAACGCGTGAGGCCGATCAGCCCATGCTTCGCGACCGGATACGGAAAACACCCCTTGATCACCTTGTGGCCGTGCACGGATGCGATATTGACGATGCTGCCGCGGCCCGCCGCCAGCATCGACGGGAGCACGGCGCGGCACGCGTTCCACGCGCCCTCGAGGTCGAGCGCGAGGCAGCGGCGCCAGCCTTCCGGGTCGAGCTCCAGCGGATCCGCGAACACGTTCACGCCCGCGTTGTTGACGAGGATGTCGACCTGTCCGAAGCGCTCCAGCGTGCGCGCGGCGAGCCGTTCCATCGCGGCGGGCTCGGTGATGTCGGCCTGCACGAACAGGCTGCGCGCCCCGCCCAGTTCCTCGCGCAGCGCGTGCGCGGCCGCGTCGTCGACGTGGCTGTTGATGACGACGCGCGCGCCTTCTTCCACAAAACGGCGCGCGACGGCCGCGCCAATACCCATGGTGGAGCCGGTGACGATCGCCACCTTACCTTCGAGTCTTCCGTTCATCTCTTCCTGCCGCTTCCCTGGCGTTGCATGTTCTTATATATAACATGCATCCTACACCACGGATCGGCAGGTCTACCACTCCGCGACGCTGCCGTCGGCGTGGCGCCAGACCGGATTGCGCCAGTCCGGCGCCTCCCGGCTCGCCTCGATCACGCGTTCCTCGTCGATTTCCACGCCGAGCCCCGGCTTCGTCAACGGCCGGATCCAGCCGGAGGACAGGCGGAAATCCTCCTTGTTCTTCACGTAGTCCAGCAGCTCGGCGCCCTGGTTGTAATGGATGCCCATGCTCTGCTCCTGGAGCACGGCGTTGTGCGCGACGAAGTCCACCTGCAGGCAGGAGGCCAGCGCCACCGGGCCGAGCGGGCAATGCGGCGCGAACGCGATGTCGTGCGCTTCCGCCATCGCGGCGATCTTGACGCATTCCGTGATGCCGCCCGCGTGCGACAGGTCCGGCTGCACGATCGACAGGCCGCCCCGCTGGAACACGCGCTTGAAGTCGAAGCGCGAGTACATGCGCTCGCCCGCCGCCAGCGGGATCGACGTCGCGTCGGCGAGCGAGCGGTAATACTCGTCCTGTTCCGCCAGCACCGGTTCCTCGACGAACAGCGGCCGGTACGGTTCCAGTTCCCGCAGCAGGACCTTCGCCATCGGCGCGGACACGCGGCCGTGGAAGTCGACGCCGAACTCGATCTCGAACCCGAACTTCGCGCGCACCTCGGCCACGCGGGCGACGGCCTGGTCGACCTTGCGCGCGTTGTCGACGATGCCCAGTTCTTCCGTCCCGTTCATCTTGAACGTGTCGAAGCCGGCCTCCCGCAGCGCGGCGATGCCCGCGATCAGCTCCGCCGGACGATCGCCGCCCACCCAGCTGTAGGTCTTCATGCGGTCGCGCACGAGGCCGCCCAGCAGCTCGTACACGGGCTGCCCCAGCACCTTGCCCTTGATGTCCCACAGCGCCTGGTCGACGCCGGCGATGGCACTCATCAGGATCGGACCGCCGCGGTAAAAGCCGGCGCGGTACATCGTCTGCCACAGATCGTTGATGCGGCTCGCGTCCTTGCCGACGAGGTAGTCGGACAGTTCGTGCACGGCCGCTTCGACGGTGCGCGCGCGGCCCTCGATGACGGGTTCGCCCCAGCCGGTGACGCCTTCGTCGGTCTCGATCTTCAGCAGCATCCAGCGCGGCGGGACGCGGTAAGTGGTGAGTCGGGTGATTTTCATGGCGGCCAGTGTAGCCGCGCCCGGGCCGCCGCATGCATGCGCAATCGCTGGGGATATATATCGTTACGATATAGACGCCGGTCAGGCGAGTCCGTACTGCCGGAAAATCCGCTTCTGCGTACCGTCGGCGACGAGTGCCGCCATCGCCGCCTGGGCGGCGCCCCGCAGCAGGGCGATGTGCCTGTCCTTCATGGTTTGCGGATGCTGGACGTCGAACTCGCTGCCCTTTTGCGTCATGAAGATGTAATTTTCTTCGTACAGCGCGCGCCGCCAGGGCATGACGACGTTCATCGTGTGCCACTGCCGGTGACAGTCTGCGACTTTTCCGGCCCGCTAACCTGCTATTCTAATTCGAGGACCGGCCTGCGCCGGCAATTGAAAGGATTTCGTACCGTGTATTTGCTGGATCACGCCATCCTCCTGTCCGCCGTTGCCGGCATCGCATGCGGCCTTTCGACCTCCAGGACGCGGCCGGGCTTCATCCTGGCCTCGTGCCTACCGGCCTTCGCCGTTCTCGCCACGCTGCTCTACCACGAGTATGTCGCGCCGTATGAAGGCGGCGGCGCGTCGATATGGCCGATCGCGTTCGTCTTCGTCGGCATCCCGGCCATCGCTTGCGGCTGCGCGGGATGCGGATTCGGGCGCGTCCTCCGCTGGGCGAAGGGGTCCCGATGAAATTCAACGTGTACGGACGGTTCCACATCGTCGTCATGCGCGAAAACGACGCCTGGGCCGTGTATCGCGCGGCGCCCGGCAAGCGGACGCCGTGCGAAGACGTCGTCATTCCGCCGGACGTTCCGGAGGACGAGCTGGCGGTCTACCTCGACGATATCTTCCACGAATACGCCGGGCACGGGGACAATGTCGAACCGCTGCCCGATTGAACGCTTCCGAACCCGACCTCCCATGCGCCACGACGACCTGCAAAAAATCGCCGACTACATCATGCCCTCGTTGCCGCCGTCCCGGTCCGACTTGGGGTTCATCTTCGGCACCCGCCACGGTGTCCCGGAATTCTGCGCCGCGGCGCGTGACCTCTGGCAGCAGGGCATGTTCGACCGCCTGCTGATCTCCGGCGGCACGACCGGATCGTCGCCACGGACGGAGGCCGCCGTCATCGCCGAACGGCTGGTCGGTCTCGGCATTCCCGAGACGGCGCTCATCCTGGAAACCGCGGCGACGAACACGGGCGAGAATGTACGGTTCGGCCGGGCCAGGGTGGCCGAGGTGATGGATGCCGCCGCGATCCGGAGTGTCGTCGTGATCGGCAAGGCCTGCTCGGCACGGCGCTACCTGATGACATTGCAGAGGCATTGGTCCGGTCTGCGCATGTCGGTCTGCCCCGTTAATTATTTCGGGGTGCCCACCGAGCGCTGGCACGAGCACGAGGAATTCCAGTCCCGCGTGCTCGGCGAATTCCACAAGATCCCCCGTTATATCGCGGAAGGCTTCCTGGAAGAGATCGGCGGCTGTGCCCCCTATCCGCGATTGACGGCGGGTTGACCGCCACGTTGCCGTGCTGCCGCCCGCCGTTTCGCGAGCCTGTTCCTGACCCACATCCAGCCGCCGGACAGCGAGATCAGCGCGAGCGCCAGGCCGAACAGGACGTTCAGCACGCGCGTCGCGGTCCCGCCGTACACGCCCGTGTGCAAGGGATAGAACCAGGCGTTGATGCGCGTGGCCAGGTTGGCCTCGACGACGTTGTCCGCCCGCAGCAGCCTGCCGTCGTACTGGTCGAAATGGACGAACGTGCGGCCGAGCTGGTGGATCTCGCCGGGCAGCCGCAGGCGCACCGTCACCGCCCCCTTCGGCCCGGCGGGCATCGCCAGCCGCATGATCCGCCCCTCGGGGAACGCCGCCTGCGCCCGCTGGACCATCGTATCGAGCGACGCGTGCGGCCCCGCGCGGGGTGACGAGGCGGGCGCCGCCTGTTTCGCGCCTGCGCCGGTGAGGGCGACCAGCAACGGCTCCGTCACGACGCCCGGCAGCGCCAGCGCGGCGCCGGTCGCGGCGATCACGACGAGGAACACGCCCGTCACGATGCCCGCCACCTTGTGCACGTCCAGCCAGACCCGCGCGGCGCCCGCTTCCCACTTGACCGTGAATGCCTGGCGCCAGCGGCCGCGTCTCGGCCACCAGAGCCAGGTGCCCAGCACGATGAGCAGGACGGCAGCCAGGCCGAACCAGCCGAGGACCGCCCTGCCCGTTTCGCCCGCCAGCAAATTCGTGTGCAGGTCGACGAGGATGCCCATCGGCGAGTCACGCGTATCGCGCAGGCCGAGCACATGGCCGTCGTACGGATCCAGCCAGGCGCGCATGCTGCTGTCCCGGTACCAGACTTCGACGGCATCCCCGGGCGCATCGGACAACACGAGCATACGCACCGGGTCGCGCGGCCAGGCCCGGTGCGCGCTGGCCGCCAGGGTGTCGGCGCTGGCGCCTCCCGGCCGCGGGTCGACCCGGCGCAGCGCCGGATTCGTCGCCCGGTCGATCTCGCCATCGAAGGTGATGAGGGCGCCGGTGATGCCGCTCATGACGAGCACGACGACTGCCGCCAGCCCGATGTAGCGGTGCAACCAGGAGAGAAATCTGCGCATACCTGTCCGTTGTATCAATGCGAATCATTCTCATTATAATTTACAGTTCGATGTGTGTGGGGTAAGATCGGACTTTTCCTTCTATCAACATTCGATGATGTTTTTTCGCAAGAAGACAGTCGTTCTCGCCATCGGACTGTGCTTCGTCCTGTCCGCCAACGCACAGGACACCCCGGACAATGCCGCGACGCCGGCGATGACGGTCGGCGTGGTCAGGGTGGTCGGCAAGGCGACGGGGCCGCTGGCCACGCGCAATGTGCTGACGTCGGTCGACATGCTGGACGAGAGCAAGATCGCGACCCAGGCGGTCAGCCATAACTGGCAATTGTTCGGCCAGCTCCCCGGCGTGATGCTGACGCAATACGGCCAGGGCACGACGTCCGGCAAGATTTCGATCCGCGGCTTTACGGGCGAAGGCGAGATCAACGCCGTCAAGTTGTTGCTCGACGGGATACCCAGCAACAGCAACGACGGCATGATGCCCTACCTCGACCTGGCGCCGCTGCTGGATATCCGCGCCATCGAGCTCGTGCGCGGCACGAACGATCCGCGTTATGGCCTGCACAACATCGCCGGCAACGCGAACATCGTGACGAAGATCGGCGGCAACTACGGCGCGGCCCGCCTCGGCTACGGCAGCTTCGACACGCGCGATGCGCAGGCCGCGCTCGGGATCGACCGCAACGGCTTTTCCCAGAACTACGCCGCGAGCTGGCAACGGACGGACGGATACCGCGCCCACTCGGATGCCGACAAATCCACCTTTTCGGGCAAGTGGTTCTATTCGCCCGACAACGGGACGAGCCGCTACGGCCTGATCGTGCGGCACCATGAAGTGCGTGCGGACGAACCGGGCTTCCTGACGGCGGCACAGGCGCGCGCGGACCGGGAACAGTCGATGCCGCACAACGCCACCGACCGGGGCACCCGCCGGATGGACCAGGTGGCGCTGCAGGCCGAGACCGCGTTCGGCCCGTCGATGTTCTGGACCGCGCAGGTCTACCACAATGCGCTGGACGACCACCGCTACGTGACCTTCTCGGCCGAGGTGCGCCAGCAGGAACGCACGATCGAGGAACACCATACGGGCGCCGCCACGACGTTGACATGGCGCGCAAGCGGCCAGCTGCGGGTCGTCGGCGGCCTGGACACGGAGCGCCAGGACAACGCCAGCCAGCGCTGGCTCACCGCGAACGAGGTGCGGCAGGCGCAGACGCGCGACCAGCAATTCGACCTGAACACGGCCGGCGGCTTCGTCCAGGCCATCTACAAGCCGGTCGCGGCGCTCACCATCACGCCGGCGCTGCGCTTCGACAGGCTGACCGGCAATTATACGAACCTGCTGAACGGCCGCGTCTACGGCATCAACGACTATGGCCTGATCCGGCAACCGAAGCTGTCCGCCGTGTACCAGCTCGACGACGCGTACTCGGTGTACGGGAACTTCGGCCGCACGTTCCAGATCGGCATCGGCACCGCCACCTATAAGGTCAACCAGACGAGCGACCTGGCGCCGTCCATCAACGACGGCTGGGAAGCCGGCGTCAAGTTCCGCCCGGCGCACGGCGTCGAAGGCCGTATCGCAGTGTGGCAGCAATATGCGTCGAACGAAGCGCGGCGCAAGATGAACGATCCCGCCAACGACGCCGAGAACATCGGCGAAACGCGGCGCCGGGGCGTGGACCTGCAACTGAACGTCCAGCCGACCTCGCAGCTGGGCTTCTGGCTGGGCGCCGCCGTGCAGCGCGCGCGCATCGTCAAGGCGGATGGCGCGTCGATCGCCACGCAGGGCAACGAGATCGACCACACGCCGCACCTGCTGTACAACGCCGGCGCCGAGTACCAGGCCAGCGACGCGCTACGGCTGTCCGCCTCGATCAACGGCCAGGGCAGTTATTACCTGGACCGGACCAACACCGGCGGCAAGTTCGGCGCGTACGCGCTCGTGAACGTGTCGGCCGCCTACCGCCTCGGGAAGAACCTGGATGTGGAACTCCAGGTCCGCAACCTGGCGGACCGCGACTACGCGTACGTGTGGCACGACGGCACGCAGTCGCTGCATGCCCCCGGCAGTCCGCGCAGCGTCAACCTGATGCTGGCCAGCCGCTTCTGAACGATCACGCCTGCGGCGCCATCCAGACCAGGTTCCACAGATGGCCGTCGAGGTCCTCGAAGCCCTGGTCGACCATGAACCCGTGATCCTCGGGCGGGTGCGGGATCCGCGCACCCGCCGCCTGTGCCTTCGCGATCAGGCCGTCCAGCTCGGCGCGGCTTTCGCAGCTCAGGCAGATGATCACCTCGTTGGCCTCGCGCGCCTGCACGGCCGGCTTGTTAATGAGCGATTCGAAGAATGGTTTCGTCATCAGCATCACATGCAGGGTGTCGTCCACGACGTTCATGAACAGGGCGTTCTCGTTGCTGAAGCGCGGATTCACGCTGAAACCGAGCGCACTGAAGAAGGCCTTGGAACGTTCCAGGTCCTGTACCGGCAGGTTGAAGATGATTTGCTTGTTCATGATGTCCTCTTGTCATAATGTTGGTTAAAAAAGGCCTGCATCCTGACGACGAACGACATCCCATCAAATCGACATCGAACATGCGTATTCTCCTGACCGGTTCTTCCGGCTGGCTCGGCCGATATCTTTCCCCCTTGTTACGGCAGGCCGGGCATGAGCCCGTCGGGCTCGACGTGGCCCCGGGCTCGCACACCGACGCCGTCGGCAGCGTCGCCGACGCGGTCCTCGTCCGGCGCCTGTTCGCCGACCACCGCTTCGACGGCGTGATCCACGCGGCCGCGCTGCACAAGCCCGATATCGCGCGCTATCCCCGCCAGGCGTTTGTCGACGTGAACGCCACCGGGACCCTCAACGTGCTGGAAGCGGCGGTGGAATACGGCGCGAGCCGGTTCGTGTTCACGTCGACCACCTCGCTGATGATCACGCAGGCGATCCGCGACGAGACGGCATCCGCCGCCGCCTGGCTGGACGAGACCAGCGGACCGCTGCGGCCACGGAACATCTATGGGGTGACCAAGCGCACGGCCGAGGAACTGGCGCGGCTGTTCCACGCCGACCACGGCCTGCCCGTGATCGTGCTGCGGACGGCCCGGTTCTTCCCGGAGGACGACGATACGCATGACCAGCTCCACGGCGAAAACATGAAGGCCAACGAATTCCTGCACCGGCGCCTGACCGTCGAAGATTGCGCGCTGGCGCACCTGGCCGCCCTGGAGAAGGCGACGGACATCGGCTTCGGCCTGTATATCGTGTCCGCGCCGCCGCCGTTCGACCGCAGCGACGCGGCCGCGCTCAGGACGGATGCACCGGCGGTGATCGCGCGCTACTTCCCCGACGCGGCGGACCTGTATGCGGCCCGGGGCTGGACGCTGCCGGCGACCATCGGCCGCGTGTACGACGCGGCCGCGATCGAACGCGACCTGGGTTTCCGCTGCCGGACCGACTTCGCGGCGGTCCTCGCCGCCCTGCGCGACGGGCGGCCGCTCCCGTTCGCGCACGATCCGACCTACACGTCGCCGCTGCTCAGATCTTGAAATCGTCCAGCGACCGCCCGCTGGCCAGCGCCTCCGCGATCCAGCGCGGCTGGCGCCCGCGGCCCGTCCACGTCTGGCCGCTGTCGGCAGGATTGCGGTAACGAGGCGCCGCTTTGTTCACGAGCGCATCGAGCTGAATGCCGGCGTCGGCCGCGAGTGCGTGGATGCGCTCGCGCGCCCGGTCGCGCTCGTCGCGCGCGCGGCGCCGTATCTCCTGCTCGATATCGAACAGCAAACCCTTCAGTTCGGCCAGGTCATAACCGTTGAGATCGATCGGCGCCATGGGTGGATCTTCCTTTGCGTGCAACGGAATCGAGGGTTCCATTCTACTACGGCACGCGGGCACTCATATGTGAACTGCAACGTATCTGCCGCGCCACATTCCACAAAAGTGAAACTTTCCGTGAGGAATTTAGTGTTACCATGCCTTTCGGACTCCCGCCCCAGCTCGCGGCGGCGTTCACCCTAGCGGCCCCTGCCTCGCCGCCGTTCACGCCACCCGGACGGCCCATGCTGATGACCAAGACGATCTCGGAAACTTCTCGCCTCGCGGCCTTGACCGCGCTCGACCTGCTGGACACCCGGGCGGAGCCCCGCTTCGACCGTTTCACGCGCCTGGCAGCGATGACGTTCGGCGTGCCGATCGCGCTCATCACGCTGGTGGCCGACGAGCGCCAGTGGTTCAAGTCGCGCTGCGGGCTGGACGTGGAACAGACGCCCCGTTCCGTCGCCTTCTGCGCCCATGCCGTGGCGCAGCGCGAGATGCTCGTCATCGAGGACTCCGTCGCGGATCCCCGCTTTGCCGACAACCCGCTGGTCAAGGGCGAGCCGCACATCCGCTTCTACGCGGGCCAGCCGCTGTTCTGCGACGGCCAGGCCGTCGGCACGCTGTGCATCGTCGACCGCAACCCGCGCCGCTTCGACGACGAGCAGCGCCAGTGCCTGCGCGACCTGGCGGACCTCGTCGAGACGGAACTGAACCAGGCCCGTGTCACGACGGCGCGCGTGATGGCCGAGCAGGCCCTCAAGTCGCTCAACGCCGAACTCGAGCAGCGCGTTGCCCAGCGCACGGCCGAACTGGACGCCCGTCTCGCCGAACTGCGCGACGCCGAAAGCTGGAACCGCACGATCGTCTCGACGTCGTACAGCGCCTTCGTGGGCGCCGATCCGGAAGGCACGATCACGGAATGGAACCCGGCCGCCGAACGGATCTTCGGCTGGAGCCGCCTCGAGGCCGTCGGCCGTCCGCTGGCCGACCTGATCGTGCCGGAAGAACTGCGCGCGGCGCACGCCGCGGGCATGCGCCGTTTCGTGGAGACGGGCCACAGCACCATCGTCGACAAGCAAATCGAGCTGCCGGCGCTCACCGCGAACGGCGGCCGCATCACCATCGAAATGAAGGTCGGCGCCTACGAGTGGCAGGGCCGGCGCTGCATCGGCGCGTTCGTCGACGACGTCTCCGAGCGCAACCGCACGCGCCAGCAGCTCGAGGAAAAGCAGGAATTGCTGGACGCCGTGCTGGAATCGATCGACGTCGCCGTCGTCGCCTGCGACGCGGAAGGCAGCCTGACGCTGTTCAACCGCAAGGCCCGCATGTTGCACGGCCTCGACCGCGAATGCATCAAGTCGCCCGACTGGTCCCGGCACTATTCCCTGTACGAGGCCGACGGCCACACACCGCTCGCCACCGACGAAGTGCCGCTGGTACGCGTGCTGCGCGGCGAAGTCGTGCGCGAGCAGGCGCTCACCGTCGCGCCGGCCGGCCGGCCCGCGGCCACGATGCTGGCCAGCGGCCGTCCGTTGAAGAGCTCGAGCGGCCGCGCGCTGGGCGCCGTCGTCGCGCTGACCGACATCACGGAGCGCAACACCGCGCGCGAACAGCTGGAAGCGAGCGAACGCCGCCTGCGCGCCATCACGGAAAACCTGCCGGCGCTGATCGGCAAGGTCAATGCGGCCGGCAAGTTCGTGTTCCTGAACGGCCGCGCCATCCAGTTCTACGGCAAGCCGGCGGAGGCCATGATCGGCCACGATGTGCGCGACGCCTATTCGGAAGCGGAATACCGGAAGCTCGAACCGCACCTGCGCCGTGTGCACGGGGGCGAACGCACCACGTTCGAGGACGTCATCGAGGTCAACGGACGCCAGCTGCATTACCAGTGCGCGTTCGTGCCGCAGCGCGCGCCGGACGGCACCCCGGACGGCTATTACGCGATGGCGTTCGACATGACCGCCCGCAAGTTGTCCGAGCTGCGCCAGGCCGAGAGCGAGGAGCGCCTGCGCACCATCACCGACAACGTGCCGGTGCTGATCGCCCACCTGGACGCCGACCGCCGCTATGCGTTCGCCAACGCCGTGCATCAATCGTGGCTGGGCGTGCCGCCGCACCAGATCCTCGGCCTCACCGTCGAGGAAGCGTTCGGCCCGGCCTTCTACGCGCCGCAGGCCAAGGCGCTGGAGCAGGCCTGGCTCGGCAACGCCTCGCAGTGCGAACACGAGATCGTGCGCAAGAGCCACACGCGCATCGCCCACTCGACGTTCCTGCCGCAGCTGCGCGACGGCCGCGTGGTGGGCGTCTACATCCTGACGACGGACGCCACCGCCTCGCGCATGCACGAGCGCAGCCTGCACGCGCTGGCGCACACGGACCCGCTCACGCAGCTGCCGAACCGGCGCAAGTTCGAGCAGGCGCTGGAAGGCGCCGCCAAGCGCTCGCGCCAGGGCGACCGCGACTGCGCGCTGCTGTACCTGGACGTCGACTTCTTCAAGCAGATCAATGACCGCCACGGCCACGCCACCGGCGACGACGTGCTCGTGGAATTCGCGCGCCGCCTGCGCGCCAGCGTACGCTCGACCGACCTGGTCGCACGCCTGGCCGGCGACGAATTCACGGTGCTGCTGCACGACGTGCGCAGCGAAGCGGACGTCGAACGCGTCGCCCGCAAGATCCTGGACGCCGTCGCGCAACCCTTCGTGCTGGCCGACCGCACGCTGAAGGTCGGCACGACGATCGGCGTCGGCCTCGCGTCGGGCGGCAGCGTCGACCCGCGCGGCCTGATGGAAACGGCCGACCGCGCGCTGTACGCGGCCAAGGAAGCCGGACGCCACACGTACGCGGTGCTGCACATGGGCGAATACGCCTGAACCTACGTACCCGGTGTTGAACCCTCGTCGGCGTCCTCATCGTCGACGCGGCGGCGCCAGATGATCTTTCCGTCGCGCAAGACTTCGCGCACGCGGTGATACGGGATCATGCGCGCGACGCCGTCCGCGCCGAAGACCGGGTCCCAGGCGATGCGGTGCAGGATATCCTGGATCGGCACCATCGGCATCTACATCATGAGACGGTCGTCGCGCCGCAGCATGGCCTGCAGGCCGTCCCGCGCCAGGGCCGGGCTGAAATAATACCCCTGCATCTGGTCGCAGTCGTGGTCGCGCAGGAACGTCAGCTGCTCGAGCGTTTCGACGCCTTCCGCGATCACCTGCAGCTTGAGGTTGTGTCCGAGGGCGATGATGGCGCGCGTGATGACTTCGTGCCCGTCTCCCGGGTCTGTAATCCCGCCGAGGAAGGACCGGTCGATCTTGATGCAGTCGACGGGGAACTTCTGCAAATGGCTGAGGCTCGAGTAGCCGGTCCCGAAATCGTCGATCGACAGGCGCACACCCAGCAGTTTCAGCTGGGCCAGCGCTTCGCGCGCCTCTTCCGGATGGTCCATCAGCTGGCTCTCGGTCACTTCCAGTTCCAGGCGGTGCGCCGGCACGCCGTGGCGGGCGAGCGTCTCCGCCAGCCGGTTCACGAAGCGCCGCTGGCGCAGCTGCCGCGCCGACAGGTTCACCGCGATGACGAAATCGTCGATGCCCACCGCCGCGAGCGTGCGCAGCGTGGCGCAGGCCTCGTCGAGCACCCAGTCGCCCAGCGGCACGATCAGGCCCGTCTGCTCCGCGACGGGAATGAAGACGTCGGGCGGGATGATGCCGTCGACCGGATGCTGCCAGCGCACGAGCGCCTCGGCGCCCACGACCTTGCCGGTGCGCAGGTCGACCTTGGGCTGGTAGCCGAGCACGAGCTCGCGGTTGCGGATCGCGCGGCTCAGGCTCGCTTCCAGCAGCAGGTGCTGGTGCACGACCTGGTTCAGCTCCTCCGAATAGAACTGCACGTTGTTGCGGCCGAGCGTTTTCGCGTGGTACATCGCGGCGTCGGCGGCGCGCATGACCTGGTCGACCGTCCGGCCGTCCTGCGGGAACAGGCTGACGCCGATGCTCGTGCCGGGCAGGATCTCCTTCCCGTCCACGACGATGGGCGCCGACACACTCTGGCGCACGCGATCCACCAGGCAGGCCAGCTGGGTCACGTCGGGCTGCTCGGCGATCACGAGAACGAATTCGTCGCCGCCGAGGCGCGACACCGTGTCTTCCTCGCGCATGCTGTCGCGCAGGCGGGCCGCGATCTCGCGCAGGACGGCATCGCCGGCATCGTGGCCGAACGTGTCGTTGATGTGCTTGAAATTGTCGAGGTCCAGGAACGCGAGCGCGCCCTGCCGCCGGTGACCTGCCGCCGCGTCGATCGCTGCCTTGAGGCGTTCCAGCAGGAGCGTTCGGTTGGCGAGGCCGGTCAGGGCGTCGTGGTGGGCCAGGTGCTGCAGCCGGCGCTCGTAATGGCGGGCTTCGGTGATGTCGTTGATGACGCCGACGAAGTGCGTCACGTCGCCGTCGATGCTGGCGACGGGATCGATACGCAGGTCGTTCCAGAAGATCTCGCCGTTCTTGCGCCGGTTGCGCAGGACAACGCGCACGCTCTGCCGGGCCGCGATCGCATCGTGGATGCGCTGCCGCTGGTCCACATCACAATCGTCCACGCGCATGAAGCGCGGATTCAGGCCCTTCACCTCGGCCAGCGTATAACCCGTGATCTGCTCGAACGCGGGGTTCACGTACTCGATCACGTTGTCCGCCCCGTCCGCGCAGCACGTGATCACAATCGCGTTCACGCTCGCGTACATCGCCCGCTCGCGTACGCGCAGGCCGCGCTCGGCCTCCTTGCGGGCGCTGATGTCCAGGCCGGTGCCGAACACGACCGGCAGGCTGCCGAGGCTCGCCCTGGCGCAGTGGAACAGGAACGACGTCCGCTTGCCGTGCTTGCCCACGAGCTCCGCCTCGTGCGACGAGGTACCGTGCGCGAACGCCTCCAGGATCTTGTCGACGATCTTATGCTGCTCCCGGGGGTCGAAGAAATTCATGACGTTAAACGTCGGCAGGTCCTCGCTTGCCATCTCGAGCGCATTTTCCAGCTGGTGGTTCCACAACAGCAGGTGCCCGCTCTGGTCGATGACGTAGAACACGCACGGCAATTCCTCGATGATGTCGGCGATGGGCAGGTCCTGGATCAGCGCATACCGGGTCGGCGCGATGCCCGCGCGGGGCACGACGATGACGCTGTAGCCGCCGGGCTGGTCGGGATCGAGCGACTGCGGCGCCACCGTCACCCGCACGGGCACCCGGTGTCCGTCCGCGCAGATCAGGTCTCCCGTGGAATCTTCGTTGACGCGTTCGCCGACCCGGGTGACGACGGCCGCGTCGTCGAAGTCGATGATCTTGTCGAGGCTGGAATCGCGGATCTCGGCCGCGCCATAGCCGGCCAGCTTTTCGCAGGCGCGGTTCCAGCTCGTGATGGCCCCTGTCGCGTCCACGACGAATACCGCAAGGGGCAAAGGCGAAAGGTTCACGGGCTCCTCCAGAGAACCAGCCGGGCGCGCTTATTCATTGCGTCCATCGGGCAAACATATTAACGCAGTCAAGTTGGAAGTGGCGCCATATTTACATCGCGTGGCGTCGCCCCCTGCCGCGCGCTGGTGGCGGGGTTGTCGGTGCTGGCTGCGTCGCGGATCGGTTAGTTGCAAAAATGCCGGACAAGCCGGTCCGGCTTGTCCGCAGTTTCGTCAGTGCGAGACCGTGGCTGGGGCCGCCACCACTTCGGCAGCGGTTGCGGCGGCGGCCGCTGCCGGCTCGTCCGGCACCGCATCCCGCCGCCGCAGTGCGTAACGGTTCAGTCCGGCCATGTGGATCCGGCACAGGTAGTCTTCCCAGTCGATCAGGCGCGCATCTACCGGATACAGCCGCCGCGCCTCCTCCCCGAAGCGCGCGGCCAGCGCCAGCAGGCCGGCATTGTGGAAGCGGTAGCGCGGGTGCGCGTAGAAGGCGAACGTCAGCGCCAGCAGGCGCGTTGTGCGCAGCTTGTCCAGCGCGCGCGTGGCGCCCGGCGCGCCGACGAGGCGGCGCACGCCGTTCCACGCGGTCGCGGCCATGCCGAACGCGCCCATCACGAAACGGAACGTACCCTCCCCGACCGTGCGGAAATCGTGTTTCGGCTCGGCGTGGAACAGGCGGTCGTACTTGCGCCAGTTGCGCTTCGATTCGGCCTGCAGCAGGCTGATGAGGTCACCCAGCACGAGCGGATTCGTCGAGCCGCTGCAGCACTGGTAGATGCGCCGCTCCGGCGCGGCGGACAGCGCTTCCGCGCCCGCGAGCACGATGGCGTTCGCCACGAGGTCGACGGGGATGACGTCGATGATGCCCTCGCGCCGCGCGGGAAAGAAGCTGGTCTTGCCGCGCGCATAGGCGAGGATGACGGCGTCCGCCACCTTCACGCCCTCGATCCAGCCGGGCACCGGTTCCCGGAGGGTGCTTTCGATGATCGCGGGCCGCACGATCGTCAGGGCGCGCCCGTGCATGGCCCGGAGGGCGACCTGCTCGCCGAGCCATTTGGTGAACGTGTAGGTGTCGTTCCAGCCGTGGCGTTGGGCCTGGGCGATGCCGAGGTCCGTCAGGCGCCGGCGCAGCCGTTCCGGATCCGCGCCGCCGGCCTTCGCCCGCACCCGTTCGATCTTGCGCTGCAGGGAGGCGATGAGCGGCTCGACGTCGTACCAGCCGTCGTGATGGCGCGGGATGGCGCCGCGCGCGCTGCCTGCGGGGGCCACGACCTGCTCGCGCATCTCGCCGCGGTTGTAGCCGTTCACATAGCACGTCGACACGTGCACGAGCGGCGCGTTCACCACCCGCGCGAACGCGGTCACATGGCGCAGGCTCAGCGTGTTGATGGCCAGCGCCTCGTCGAGCGGTTCGCGGAAGTCGACGCTGGCGGCCGCGTTCACGACCATGTCCACGCCGCGCGTCAGCTCGGCGAGGCGTGCCGGCTCCAGGCCGAAGCCCGGTTCCGTGATCTCGCCCGTCACGCATTCGACGCGCTCGGCGAGAAAGCGTTCCAGCCAGGCCGGGCGCACGGCGCGCAGGTGGTCGAACACGGACGATGCCGCGATCTCGCGCTCGAAGCGCGCACGGGCGTCGCCGTTGCCGCCGGCGCGGATCAGGAGCACGATGCGCCCGATGTCGGGCACGGTGCGGATCATCTTTTCCAGCAGGACCTTCGCGACGAAGCCCGTCGCGCCCGTGAGCAGGATGCGCTTGCCGGCAAAGGCGTCGCGCACGTCCGGCAGCCCGTCGGCCGCCTCGTTGATAATGGTCGTCATGCAGGTCTCCTTGGCCTAGATGATCCGCGTCAGGCGGAACATGGCCGTCATGGCGAGGGCCGGCAACGCGTTCCGGTGGCAGCAATAAGTCTTTTCGACCTGCCCCTGGAAGCGCGACTTGGCGAATTCCAGCCCTTTGAAGTTATAGAGGAAGTCCATCCGCTCGCGGATCACGGACAGGGTCGTGCGCAGCAGCCGCGATTCCTGCGGCTCGATCCCGTCGGACAGCATCAGCGGCGTCAGGCCCAGGTCCAGGCACGGCACGCCTTCTTCCTGGAAGCGCGCGATCGCGTGGGCCATCAGCGCGTACCACAGGCCCTGGCGGAAGTTGGCGGACGAGCGCGAGATGTTCGGCACGTAGCCGACCAGGCGGCCGTCGCGGTACAGCGGATCGAAGAACACGAAACCGACGGCTTCCATGTCGCGGTACGCGTAGAAATAGCGCGTGCCTTCGCGGTAGTCGACGATCATCGGCCGGATCAGGAAGCGGATCTCGTTGTTCTTGCAGCGGCGCGTGCGGATCCACGCGTCCGAGATCCGGCGCACGTCGTGGTCGAAGCCGCCCTCGCGGATCTCGATGCCGTCCGCGCGGGCGGCATTGATCGCCGTGCGGATGACCTGCTTGCGCGCGCCGCGCAGCGAAAACGTGGCGAGGTCCAGGCGCGACTCGCTGCCGAACTGCGTGCCGTAATAGCCGTGGCGCGCATGCAGGTGGTCGACGACATCCTTGCCCACCTGGACGAAGACGGCGTCGGGATAGCGGTCGACGAACGCGGTGAGCATCGCATCGCGCAGGTGCGGCGGGCACACGGGCTCGCCCAGCGCGAAACGCATGCCCCAGTACTTCGCGAAGGCGATATAGCCGACGCCGGGCACTTCGAAATACGACATCCCCGGCTGCATGGTGCAGAACGACAGCGCGTGGCCGCCGTATTGCCGCAGGACGGCGGCACGCCTGGCAGTATCGTGGTGGGACAGGTCGGCGGCAATGCGCCGCTCCAGCGCGACAGCGTGTTGGCTCATGTGGGCTCCGGTTGGATTCGATGGGCGTGCGTCGCCGTCGGCCCTGCGCAGGCAGGACCCAGGTACGATGCGTACGGGCCATCCGAACTTGGGCTCCCGCCTCCGCGGGAGCGACGGGCTACGGTCTCAGGCCGGTTTCTGGCCGATGACCGACCAATAGCAGTCGAGCAGCAGCAGCTTGTAGTGCTTCTGTTCGCTGACCTGCAGGCCGAATTTTTTCATCCACTCCGGATAGTTGTAGATGTTGTGGAAGGCGTTCCCGGCGAATAGCCAGAAGAAGCCGACGGCCCCGTACCAGTACAGGGTCTTGAAGACGCGGCTGAACACGTTCCCGGTCGGGAACGAGAAATCGCCGACGACGATGTGGGCGCCCGGGCGGCCCAGGCGGATCAGGTGTGCGAGCACGCGCAGCATCATGTCCTGCTCGAACACGTTCAGGAAGAAGTTCGCGACGACCATGTCGTACTGTTCGAATTCCTCGACCAGCATGATGTCGCTGTGCACCTGGCGGATGCGCACGTCGACGATGCCTTCGCGTTCGAGGTTGGCCTGGAATTTCTTCAGCATGGTGGCCGACAGGTCGACCACCGTGACGTCGGCGCCGAGCCGCGCCGCGTGCACCGCATCCCGGCCGTGGCCGACGCCGGCGAACAGCACCTTGTCGCCCGGACGCAGCTTGTCCAGCATGGCGACCTTGCAGCGGTGGATCGATTTGCCGCTGTAGAAAGCGCTGAGCCAGTCGTAGATCGGCCCTACGAGCTTGTACTTGTCTCTCATGTTTGCCCTTCCGGTCTTTCCGACCTATATATGTGTCTCCTCTGCCTCCGTCCACGTTGCATGAACGTCAAGCACCATTAGAGTAAATGAAAGCCCGCACTTTCCACGGCCCGGCGCCCTGTCCTTGGGAGCCAAAACACTGGCTTTGCGGGTCATGGACGTAAACACCATCGCTCAACGCGGTGATTGAATGGTGACCGCGACCGCCCGCAAGTTGACACCCGGGAGGGCCGAATCGATACTCGACGGGCATCTTCACCCTCGACCCACGACGCCCCGCACGATGAAACTTTCGCTCCCACTGTTCGCCCTCGCCGCCATCGCCACGTCCGCGCACGCGGCCGAGCGCCTGACCGTCACCGTCACCCACGATCTCGCCATCGCGCGGCCGGCGGAAACCATTGCCCTCCCGTGGAAAAGCGTCAACGACGCGCTGCCGCACGCGGGCATCCAGCACATCGTCGTGAAGGACGCGGCTGGCCGCGTGTTGCCGCACCAGGTGACGAACGTGGCGCCGGAAGCGAAGGATCCGCAGAAGAACGGCGTCGCGTACGGCGACCTGCTGTTCCAGCACGACTTCGCGCCGGGCGAAAAAAGCGCCACGTTCACGGTCGAAAAGACGGATGCCGTCGTGCCCCCGTTCCCGACGAAGGTGTGGGCCCGCATCGTGCCGGAACGCCTGGACGACTTCGCGTGGGAGAACGACAAGGTGGCGCACCGCACCTACGGCCCCGCCCTGGCCGCCCCGGCGCCCGCCGGCTCGGACAAGGAAGTGCTGAAGACGAGCGGCCTCGATATCTGGTTCAAGCGGGTGCCCTACCCGATCGTCGACCGCTGGTACAACATCGGCCACGACCACTACCACCACGACGAGGGCGAAGGCATCGACATGTACAACGTCGGGACGACGATGGGCGCCGGCGGCACGGGCATCCGGGCGGGCGGCAAGCTCTGGTCCGGCATCAACTTCACGCACTGGAAGGTGCTGGCCAACGGTCCCGTGCGCGCGATCTTCGAACTGACGTACGACGGCTGGGATGCGGGCGGCACGAAGGTGTCCGAAGTCAAGCGCTTCACGGTGGACGCGGGTCGCTACTTCGACCGCATCGACAGCACGTTCACGTTCGCCGGCACGGGCCCGCTGCAGGCGGCCGTGGGCCTGAACAAGGCGCCGGCCGACAAGGGCGAGGACGGCAAGTCGACGTTCACGGAAGACGGCAAGGCGAAAGCACTCGTCCAATGGGTCGCGCAAAAGAAGAGCGGCGACTTCGGCGTGGCCGTCATCCTGCCGTCCGCCGGCAACCCGGCATTCGGCGCCGACGCGCGCAACGCCTTCATGCTGGCGCCGGTCGCATCCGGCCAGCCGCTGCGCTACTACGTGGGCGCCGCGTGGACGCGCGCAGGCGAGATCACGTCGCGCGAGCAATGGCTGCGCACCGTCGCCGACGAGGCGGCGCGCGTGGCCGCGCCCGTGCAGGTGAGCCTGTCGGCGCGCTGATGGACCGGCGCGACTTCTTCCGGGCGACCGCATTGGCAACCTCCGTGGCATTGCCGCTGGGCGGTCCGGCGCGGGCTGCGGCCACGCCCGCGCAGCCGACTGCCGGGGCGGCGCTGGCATGGCTGGAAGGCGCGCCGCCCTTCGTCTCCGGCACGACGTTCGGCGTGCCGTGGCCGCGCGGCGCCATCCGCAAGGAGCAGCCATTCGTCATCGACGGCGCGGCCGGCGAAGTGCCCGCGCAAAGCTGGCCGCTCGCGTACTGGCCGGACGGCTCGCTGAAATGGACGGCGCATGCGCTCGGCGCCGGCACGCGTCCCGACGCCGACCTGCGTGTGCGGCCGGCTCCGCCGCGCGCCCGCGCCAACCATGCCGTCACCGTACGCCGCTCGCCCGACGGGTTCGTCGCGAGCACGGGCGTGGTCGAATGCACCATGCCGTCGCGCGGCCCAGTGCTCGTGACGGCGCTGCGCCGCGCCGGCCGCGACATCGCGCGCAACGTCCGCCTCGTCGCGCTGTGCGACGACCAGCCGGAAGGCAGCACGCGGCGTACCGAATTCGTCAGCGAAGTCGAGACAATGACGCTGGAGCAGGAAGGTCCCGTCCGCAGCGTGCTGAAAATCGAGGGCAGGCACCGCGACAAGGCGCGCGCCTGGCTGCCGTTCACCGTCCGGCTGTACCTGTACGCGGGCGCGGAGTCGGTCCGCATCATGCACACGTTCGTGTTCGACGGCGACGAGCACCGGGACTTCATCCGCGGCATCGGCCTCACATTCGACGTGCCGCTGCGCGACGCGCTGCACGACCGCCACGTGCGTTTCGCGGGCGAGAACGGCGGCCTGTGGGCGGAAGGCGTGCGCAATCTCACCGGCCTGCGGCGCGACCCGGGCGCGGACGTGCGCCGCGCGCAGCTTGCGGGCGAACGCTGCCCGCCCGTGTCCGACAAGGTGGCGCCGCTGCTGCACCTCGTGCCCGCATGGGGCGACGTCTCGCTGTCGCAGCTGTCGGCCGACAGCTTCCGCATCCGCAAGCGCACCCGGGGCGGCTGCGGCTGGGTCGATGCGGCATGGGGCCGGCGCGCGCCCGGCTGCGGCTATGTGGGCGGCGTGTCCGGCGGCGTCGCGTTCGGCCTGCGCGACTTCTGGCAGCGCCACCCGACGCAACTGGACATCCGCGACGCGCACACGGACACCGCACGCGCCACCGTCTGGATGTGGTCTCCGGACGCCCCGGCGATGGACCTGCGTTTCTACCACGACGGCATGGGCATGGACACGCACGCCGAGGAACTGCAGGGCCTGGACATCACGTACGAGGATTACGAACAGGGATTCGGCACGCCCGTCGGCGTCGCGCGCAGCAGCGAAATCACGCTGTGGGCGCTCGAGGCGACGCCGCCGCGCGAGCGCCTCGTGGAATTCGCGCAGGCCGTGCAGACGCCCCCGCAGCTCGTCCCCGCCCCCGCGCACATCCTCGCGACGCAGGTGTTCGGCACCCTGTGGTCGCTGCCGGACCGCAGCACCCCGGCACGCGCCGCGATCGAGAACCAGCTGGACGCGCGCTTCGATTTCTACCGCCGGGAGGTCGAGCAGCGCCGCTGGTACGGCTTCTGGGACTACGGCGACATCCGCCACACCTATGACGCCGACCGCCACGACTGGCGCTACGACGTGGGCGGCTTCGCGTGGGACAATTCGGAGCTGTCGCCCGACCTGTGGCTGTGGTACAGCTTTTTGCGCACGGGCCGCGCCGACGTCTTCCGCATGGGCGAAGCGATGGTGCGCCACACGAGCGAGGTCGATACGTACCACCTGGGCCGCTTCGCGGGCCTTGGCTCGCGCCACAACGTGCAGCACTGGGGCTGCAGCGCCAAGCAGGTGCGCATCAGCACCGCCGTCTACCGCCGCTTCTATTACTACCTGACGGGCGACGAGCGCACGGGCGACATCATGCGCGAGGTGCTGGAAGCGGACCGCAAGCTGGACGACGTCGATCCTGTCCGCAAGCTGGCGAACCAGCCGCCGAAGGGCCCGTACCCCGCACGGATCAGCTTCGGCACGGACTGGGCGTCGCTCGTGGCGAACTGGCTGGCCGAATGGGAACGCAGCGGCAGCAAGCGCTACCGCGACAAGATCCTGACGGGCATGCGCGACATCGCCGCCATGCCGCACGGCTTCTTCAACGGCGACCGCATGGGCTACGAACCGGATACCGGCCGGCTGCACAACATGATCGGCACCGACGTGAAGGCACTGCACCTGAACGCCGTGTTCGGCGCCGTCGAGATCTTCGACGAGCTGATACGCATGACGGGCGATGCGGCGTTCGAACGGGCGTGGCTCGACTACTGCGAACTGTTCAACGCGCCGGAAGACGAACAGCGCCGGCGCCTGGGCGCGCCGCACGGCGCCACGCATGCGCTGACCGTCGGCCACTCGCGGCTGACGGCGTACGCGGCCTGGAAGCGCAAGGATGCCGCGCTGGCCCGGCGCGCATGGGAGGAATTCGCCGGCGACGGCAAGCCGAGGCCGTTCAAGACGGTGCGCGTGGCCGGGCCGGACGTGCTGAACCCCGTCGACGAAGTCCCGTGGGCAAGCACGAACGAGACGGCGCAATGGGGCCTGGCCGCCATCCAGAACCTCGCGCTGATCGGCGCCGCGCTGCCCCGCACCTAGGAGTCCGCCATGCACCGCATTCCCGTCATCGCCGCGGCGCTGGCCGCCCTGCCGGCAGCCGCCTCGACCTGGTACGTGGCGCCGGCCGGCAGCGACGCCGCCGCGGGCACCCTGGCCGCGCCCTGGCGATCGTTCGCGCACGCGCAGGCGGTCGCGCAGCCGGGCGACACCGTGTATTTCCGCGGCGGCCGCTACGCCTACACCACGGCGACGACGGCCTGCGCGTCGCGCCGCGCGACCGTATCCGCCATCGTCCTCGACAAGAGCGGCACCGAAGGCCAGGCGATCCGCTACTGGGCGTATCCCGGCGAGACGCCCGTGTTCGACTTCTCGGGCATGAAGGACGATTGCCGCGTCAAGGGCATCGAGGTCCTGGCCGACTGGATCCACCTCAAAGGGCTGGAAGTCACAGGCGCGCCGCAGCAGCCGGACAACCGCCTGAACCACGAATCGTGGGGCGTGTGGGTGAACGCGAACCACGACGTGTTCGAGCAGCTGGACCTGCACCACAACATGGGACCGGGCCTGTTCATCAAGGACGGCGGCTGGAACCTCGTGCTGAACAGCGATTCGCACCACAACTACGATCCGTACACGTCGAACGGCGCCGGCCAGAGCGCGGACGGCTTCGGCGCCCACGTGAGCGCGGGCCATCCGGGCAACGTGTTCCGCGGCTGCCGCGCCTGGGCGAACACGGACGACGGCTTCGACCTGATCAACGCCTACTCCCCGGTGACGATCGAATATGCATGGGCGTGGCAGCACGGCTACCTGCCGGGCACGCACACGCCGCTCGCGGCCGGCAACGGCAACGGCATCAAGGCGGGCGGCTACGGCGGCAAATACGTGCCCGACGGCGTGAAGCACGTCGTGCGCTTTTCCGTCGCCTTCGACAACAAGGTGTCGGGCTTTTATGCCAACCATCATCCCGTCGCGCTGGACTTCTTCAACAACACCGCCTTCGGAAATGTTATCGATTACAATATGCTCGGCGTGGCCCCGGATGGCGGCCCCGTCTACCTGGGCATCCTGCGCAACAACCTCGCCTATCCGGCGAGTGCGGCGCTGAAGGTGGAAGGCGCGGACAGCGCGGCCAACTCCTGGGATCTGCACCTTGCGTTGAAGCCGTCCGACTTCGACAGCGTGGCGCCCACCGGCTGGGACGCGCCGCGCAAGCCGGACGGCAGCCTGCCGGACCTGCCCATGTTCCACCCGTCCGCCGCCAGCGCCGTCATCGACCGCGGCGTCGACGTGGGCCTGCCTTACCGGGGCAAGGCACCGGACCTGGGCGCGTTCGAGCGCTGAACCGGACTACAGGAAAACCATGAATCCATCGATCCGCGGGGCGATCGGCGCCCTGCTTTTACTCGCCTGCGCGGCGAACGCCCATGCGGCGGACGGCTGGAAATTCGCCTTCGGGCCCGGCAAGGCGCCGGCCGGGTACACGCCCGTCGACGCGGTCTACAGCGCCGTGCGCGGCTACGGCCTCGAGCCGGGCAGCCGGCCGGACGGCGCGCACCCCTTTTATTTTTCCGTCGACCTCCCGGAAGGGAATTACACGGTGACCGTCACGCTGGGCGACGACAACGCCGCCGCCACGACGACCATCAAATCCGAGCTGCGCCGCCTGATGCTGGAAAACGTGACGACCAAGCCGGGCGAGAACGTCACGAAAACGTTCACCGTCAACGTGCGTACGCCGAAGATCCTCACCGGCGGCGCAGTGAAACTGAAGGCGCCGCGCGAAACGGTCGAGGAAGCGTGGAACTGGGATCCGCGCCTGACGCTGGAAATCAACGGCGCGCACCCGGCCGTGCGCACGATCGCGATCGCGCCGGCGCACGTGCCGACCCTGTACCTGCTGGGCGATTCCACCGTATGCGACCAACCGGCGGAACCGTACAACAGCTGGGGCCAGATGCTGCCGCGCTTCTTCAAGCCAGGCATCGCCGTCGCCAACCATGGCGAATCGGGCGAAACCTACCGCGACTCGATCGCGCGCCGGCGCCTGGACAAGATCGTCGACGGCATGAAACCGGGCGACACGCTCGTCATGCAGTTCGGCCACAACGACCAGAAGCAGATCAAGGACGGCAAGGGCGGCCCGTTCACGACGTACAAGGCGGAGATCAAGGCGCACGTGGACGCCGTCCGCGCGCACGGCGGCCTGCCCGTGATCGTGTCGCCGATGGAGCGGCGCGGCTTCGACGCCGACGGCCGCGTGATCCCGTCGCTGAAGGATTACGCCGAGGCCGCGCGCCAGTCCGCGCAGGAACTGGACGTGCCGTTCGTCGACCTGAACACGATGAGCAGGACGTTCTACGAGGCGCTGGGCCCGGAAGGCTCGAAGGCAGCGTTCGCGGAACCGGCGCCGGGCCGGCTGGACAACACGCACCACGACAGCTATGGCAGCTACGAGCTGGCAAAGGCCGTCGTGCTGGGCCTGCGCCGGGCGCACGTGCCGGCCGCCCGCTTCATCGTCGACGATTTCGCCTTCGACCCCGCCCATCCCGATCCGGCCGCGGCATTCGCCGTGCCGCCGAGTCCCCACCATACCGTAGAGCGCCCGCTGGGCGACGAGGAACATAAAGAGGTGAGCAAATGAGACGCCGGACCGTACTCGCAACCCTGGGCGCGGCCGCATTGGGCGCCTGCGCAGGCATCAAGCCGGCACCCGGCAAGGACGCCTACGTGTTCGCCTACTTCATCGACAACGGCCAGGACGGCCTGCACCTGGCCGGCAGCGCCGACGGTTACCGCTGGGAAGCGCTGAACGGCGGCCGCAGCTACCTGCAGCCGACAGTCGGGAAGGCCAGGCTGATGCGCGACCCGTGCATCGTGCGCGGCCCGGACGGGATCTACCACATGGTGTGGACGAGCGGCTGGAACGAGACGGGCATCGGCTACGCGTCGTCGCCGGACCTCGTCCGCTGGTCGGCGCAGCGCGAACTGCCCGTGATGGCCCATGAGCCGACAACGTTGAACGCGTGGGCGCCCGAGATCGCGTGGGACGAAAAACGCGGCGAATACCTGATCTTCTGGTCGTCGACGATCCCGGGCCGCTTCCCGGCATCGGAAGCGGCCGGCGACGACGCCGGCGCGAACAAGTACAACCACCGCATCTACGCGACGACGACGCGCGACTTCGTCACGTTCACGCCCACGCGCCTGTTCTACGACCCGGGCTTTTCCGTCATCGACGCGACCTTCCTGCGTACTACGCTCGGCGACTGGCTGCTCGTGAAGGACGAAACCCGCCACCCGCCCCGCAAATACCTGCAGCTCGCGCGCGCCGCCGGGCTGCAAGGTCCGTTCGAACCGCTGGGCGCGCCGATCTCGCCGGCCGGCCTGTGGACGGAAGGCCCGACGGCGCTGCAGGTGGGCGACGACGTCATCGTCTACTACGACGCGTACACGACGAAACACTATGGCGCGCTGCGTTCGCGCGACCTCGTGCACTGGGAAGACGTGACGGCGCAGATGCACTTCCCGGACGAAGGCACGCCGCGGCGCATGCGGCACGGCACGGCGTTGCAGGTGCCGGCGGACGTGCTGGCGCGGCTGCGCACGCGCTGATCCGGCATCCCCCTCGATTGATGAGGGGCAACGGTGCGCGGGAACACGGGTGGATGGGGTAATCTCGGTCGCTCCAATGTCGCAACCCGGAGGCGGACCGTGTCCCTTGACTCAGCAAATCCCGATCAGGAAAAACAGGAGCTCTTGCGGGTTCCCGTGCTCCATGAGGAGGCGTGGGTCGAGAAACGGATCGTCGACACGGGACGCGGCGTCCGCATCCACAAGACTGTCGCCGAGACCCCCTGCCGGATCGACGAGCGCCTGCTGCGCGACGACGTCGAGGTCCACCACGTGCCGGTGGACCGCATCGTCCCGCTCGACCAGGCGCCCGCGACCCGCTACGAAGGGGACACGCTCGTCGTGCCCATCCTCGAGGAAGTGCTGGTCGTCGAACGGCGGCTGCGAATCAAGGAAGAGCTTCACATCACCCGTACCCGCCGCGAAGAGCACCACGTCGACACCGTCATGCTCAAGTCCGAGCAGGTCAGCGTCGAGCGCTTCGACGAGCACGGCGACACCCCGACAACGTGATTTCACCGGAGGAAGCATCATGCAACATACTCTCGTAGCAGTGTTCGACAACCGCAGCGACGCCCAGAACGCGATGGATGAACTGCTGGCATCCGGCTTCACCCGCGACAACGTCAACGTCTCCAGCGCCGACCTGGCCGGCCAGGACACCACCCTGACCGGCACCACAGTCACCACCAACGGCGCCGTCCACGAGGAAGGCGTGGGCGCCTCGATCAAGCACTTCTTCTCGAACCTGTTCGGCGACGACCAGGACGAACACGCCACCCGTTATTCCAGCGCCGTCACGGCCGGCCAGCACGTGCTGACCCTCACCACGTCGTCGGAACCGGAAGTGGAACGCGCCGCCGACGTGCTCGAGCGCTTCGGCCCGATCGACATCGACGAGCGTCATGACCTGTCCGGCAGTGCCGCGTCGCTGGGCGCGAGCGCGTACCAGCCGCAGTCGTCGTCCACCATGCAGGCAGGCTCGATGCAGTCGGGGGCGCAGGCGGGCAACCTGTCGGGCAACCTGTCCGACTCGACCTTGCGCTCGGATTCGCTGCAGCGCGACACGGCCGTCGACCAGTCGACCGGCAAGGCCAGGATCCCCGTCGTGCAGGAAGATGTCCGCGTCGGCAAGCGCATGGTCGAACGGGGCGGCGTGCGCGTGTTCTCGCGCCTGGTCGAGACGCCCGTGAACGAGACGGTGTCTCTGCGCGAAGAACACGTCAGCGTGGAACGCCGTCCGGTCGACCGGCCGCTCGACCCGGCCGACGTCGCCGCGCTCAAGGACCAGACGATCGAACTGCGCGAGACGGCCGAGGAAGCCATCGTGCAGAAATCGGCCCGCGTCGTGGAAGAAGTCGTCGTCGGCAAGGAAGTCAGCCAGCGTCAGCAAAACATCAAGGACACGGTGCGCCACACGGAAGTCGAGGTGCAGTCGCTGCAGGGCGGCGCGTCCGACGAAGACACGTATTACCGCAACGACTGGGAGACGAATTACGCCAGCCTGGGCGGCACCTACGATGACTACGCGCCGGCTTACCGCTACGGCAACGAGATGCGGCGCGACGCGCGCTACCAGGGCCGTAACTGGGACGACGTGGAATCCGACCTGCGCAGCGACTGGGATACGCGCTACGGCGGCAGCGGCTCGTCCACGTGGGAACGCATGAAGGCGGCCGTGCGGTCGGGCTGGAACCGCATGACGTCCTGATCGCCCGCCGGGCGCAGCGCGAGGCGGTAGCTCAGGCGATCGCCGACCCGTTGCGCCCCGAGGCTGGCATAAAAACGGATGCCGGCCTCGTTCGACGCCTTCACGTGCCAGTCGATGCGGCCGCAGCCCTGCTCGGCCGCATGGCGCGCGATCCACGCCATCAGGGCCCGGCCCACGCCGCGGCCCCGGCTCTCCGCACGCACGAACAACTCCTTCATCATGCACTGCCGGCGATTGGCCGGCGTCGGGTCGACGAGCGAATACAGCAGCGCGACGGCCGCGAACCCGACCACGTTCCCCGACGCATCTTCCGCCACGACGAGGCGCAGCGGCGAATCCGGCGCCAGCAGGTTGCCGAGCAAATGGTCGTGCACGTCGGCGCGTGCGACCTCCTCATCGTGATAATAGCGGTACAGCTCGCACAGCAGGTCGACCAGCGATTCGTGCTGATCCGGAGAAACAAGATCGATACGCATACGGTGGATTATCCCGGCATGTCCAGTTCGGGTATCAGCGACCGGTGCGCCCCGATCCCCGCCAGCGCGCCGTCCGCTACGGCAAGCGCCACGCTGCCGGCCGGCCGCGCCATGTCGCCGCAACAGAATACGCCCGGCACGCTGCTCGCCTTCCACGCGTCCGTTGCGACATACGGTCCCATCGGCCCGGCTTCCAGCGAGCAGCCGAGCTGCTGCGCCAGCGGAGTGGCGATATGCGTGCGCGTAGCGACAAACAGGCCCGCCAACGGCAGGCGGCGGCCGTCCCGCAGGACTACGTCGGCGCGGCCCTCGATATGCGCGACGGGCGTGCGCTCGACGGTCACGCCGCGCCCGGCCAGTGCCGCCAGCTGATCCTGCTGCGGTTCGAACGCGCCGTTCAGCAGCAGGGTGACATCGCCCCAGTCTGGCAGCAGCAGCGCCTGGTGCAGCGACGCTTCGCCCGCCGCGAGCACGCCGATGGCGCCTTCATCGAGTTCGTAGCCATGGCAGTACGGGCAGTGGAATACGCTCGTGCCCCAGCGCTCTTCCAGCCCCTCCACGGGCGGCAAGGTATCGGCGACGCCCGTGGCGAGGACGAGCCGGCGGCCGTGCACGCTGCCGCCGTCCGGCAGCATGACGTCGAAGCCGTCGCCGGCGCGGTACGCTGCCACCGCCGTCTCGTTCGCCCACGCCACGTTGGGATAGGCACGCAGCTGCGCACGGCCCTGTGCCGCGATGGCAGCCGCTTCCATGCCGTCCTGCGTGAGAAAACCGTGCGAGCGGTCGGCATGACGGTTGCGGCGGCGGCCGCCGTCGATCACGAGCACGCGCCGGCGCGCCCGCGCCAGCTGCATCGCCGCGGACAGGCCGGCATAGCTGCCGCCCACGACGATCACGTCGAATCCGGCCTCATTCGGATGGGTGTGCATGTTGGGCTCCTTGTTCAGGGTACTGCGCGTCGAAGCGCTCGGACAGTTCCGCCAGCGTGACCTGCGCGAAGCGCGCGAGGAGCAGCGCTTCCGCCTCCGCGAGTGCGTCGCCAAGGGACTGGTTCACCACCTGTTCCACGAGGCAGCCGGGCTGCTCGACCCGGTTGCCGATCGCGAACACGGTCGACGACCCGACCGCCTCGTACACGTCGCGCAGGGTCACGCGGTGCAGGTCGGCGGTCACGATCCAGCCGCCGCCATGCCCCTTCTCCGACGTCACGTACCCGCGTTCGCGCAGACCCGCCAGGGTGCGGCGCACGAGCACGGGATTCGTGTGCAGGAAGCCCGCCAGTTCTTCCGACGTCAGCGGACGGTCGCTGTGGGCCATGTGCAGCAGCAGGTGCAGGATCGATGAAAGTTTGCTGTCGGTTCTCATGTAACTTATGATAGTACGAAACGAGCCGGCGTGCACGCTACAATGCGGGATGCCTTTCGAATCCACTTCCTTCGACGTCATCGTGGCCGGCACCGGCCCCGGCGGCGCCAGCGTCGCGCGCGAGCTCGCGCGGGCCGGTGCGCGCGTGCTGATGCTCGAGGCGGGCGGCGCCGCACCGCTCGCGGGCACCCTGGCGCAGATGGCCGGCATGGCCGCTGTCCCCGGCAAGGGCGCCTTCCTGCACCGCGACCTGTCGCTGCTCGTGCGCGCGCTCACGACCGGGGGCACCTCCACCATCAACTTCGCCACCGCCGCGCCGCCGCCGGCCGCCATGTTCGCCAGACACGGCATCGACCTCGCACCGGCGCTGGGCGCCTGGCGCGCGGAATTGCCGATGGCGCCGCTGCCCGACGAACTCGTCGGACCGATGGCCGCGCGCATCGCGGCAGGCGCCCGCGCGCAGGGCCTTGCGTGGCGCAAGCTGGACAAAATGATCCGCCCGTCGGCCTGCCGGACGGGCTGCTGGCGCTGCGTCTACGGCTGCCCGTTCGGTGCCAAGTGGTCGGCGCGGGAACTGGTCGACGACGCCTGCGCGCACGGCGCGCGGCTCGTCACCGGTGCGCACGTGACGCGCGTGCTGGTGCAAGGCGGCCGCGCGGTCGGCCTCGAAGCGAAGATCGGCGGGCAGACCGAAACGTTCCGGGCCGGCCTCGTCGTGCTGGCGGCGGGCGGCATCGGCAGCCCGCGCATCCTGAGATCGTCCGGCCTGCTGGAAGGGCCGGTCCCGTTCTTCAGCGACCCGGTCGTGGCCGTGATGGGTACGGTGGACGGCATCGAGAACGGCGGCGCCGAGGTGCCGATGGCGGCCGGGCTTTACGATCCGCACGCCGGCATCAGCCTGGCGGACCTCACGCTGCCCCGGCCCATGTACCAGGCGTTCGCGGCGCAGGCCGGCCGGATCGACCGGTTACTCGCCCACGACCGCACGCTGACGATCATGGTCAAGATCCGCGACGCGATCCGGGGCGACGTCGGCCCGCGCTGGGTCGACAAGACGCTGGCGCCGGAAGACCGGCGCCGTTTCGACGCCGGCATCGCGCAGGCACGGGGCATCCTGGATGCGGCCGGCGCGCGTCACGTCTTCGCCAGCCACCACTTCGCCGCGCATCCCGGCGGCACGGTGCGCATCGGGCAGGCGCTGGACGCGGACCTCGCCACTGCTACGTCCGGCCTGTACGTGTGCGACGCGTCCGCGATCCCCGAACCGTGGGGCCTGCCACCCACCCTGACCCTGTTGTGCCTGGGCTGGCGGCTGGGCCGTCACCTTGCGCAGGTCAGCGCTTCACGGGGAGCAGCGTCGACAGCCTGATGTCCGCCGCCGACTCGCCCACCATCAGTTTCACGGGCACGGCCTCGACGTCGAAGCGGCCCGCCTGCGTGTTCCACCAGGCGAGGCGCTGGGCCGCCAGCGGAATGCGCACGGTGCGCGTCTCGCCCGGCGCCAAGGTCACGCGCCGGAAACCGACGAGCGCCTGGTGCGGCCGCTCCACCTGCGATTGCGGCCAGGCCGCGTACAATTCGACGACGCTGTCTCCGGCGACCTTGCCGGTGTTGGTCACGTCCACGTCGACATCGACCGTGCCGTTCGCGGCCAGCGCGGGCGCGCTCGTGCGCAGCTTCGCATACCGGAAGGTCGTGTAGGACAGGCCGTGCCCGAACGGGAACAGCGGCTGGCCCTTGAAGTACATGTACGTGCGGCCGTGGCGGATGTCGTAGTCCATCATCGGCGGCAGCTGCGCTTCCGAAGCGGGCCATGTCGCCACGAGCTTGCCGCCCGGGTTGTAGTCGCCGAACAGGACCTGCGCCAGCGCCGTGCCCTGGTCCTGCGACGCATGCGCCATCTGCACGATGGCGGGCACGTGCGTCTTCGACCAGTTGATCGTGTACGGGAAACTCGACACGAGGACCATCACCGTGCGCGGATTCGTCGCCAGCACCTGCTTCACCAGGCCTTCCTGCGCGAGGGCCAGCGTCTCGCGGTCGCGGCCTTCGCGGCCGTCGCCCGGGTCGGCGCACGGCTTCGTGCCGGCGTCCGTCCAGTCGTGCGCCATGTTCGGGCCGCAGGTCGGGTCGTTGCCGACGACGACGATGGCCACGTCCGCGTCGCGCGCCGCCTTCACCGCGGCGCCGTTCGCATTGTCCGCCGCATGGGTCACCGTCACACCGGGCCCCACGGCCGCCTTGATGCCGGCCAGCGCCGTCACGGTGTACGGCGCGATGCCGCCATACCAGTCCCAATGCACGCTGTCCGCATGCGGCCCGATCACGGCGATACGCTTGATGCCCGACTTCGCAAGCGGCAGCGCGTGACTGTCGTTCTTCATGAGCACGATGGATTCCAGCGCCATCTTAAGCGACACGGCCCTGTGCGCCGCGCTGTCCCACGGGGCCGGGCCGTCCTTGATTGCGGCATATGGATTGCCGGCCGGCGGGTCGACGAGGCCCAGCTTGATCGTCGTGCGTAGCTTGCGGCCGAGGGCGTCGTCGAGATCGGCCACCGTGATGGTGCCCTCCTTCAGCGCCGCGCGCAGCTCGTCCTGGTATTTGTCGAGGTACTGGTTGATGCCGGCCTTCAGGCCCGCGACGGCCGCCGCCTTCTGGTCCGGATACCGTTTATACAGTTTCACCAGATTGCCGATGGCGCCGCCGTCGCTCGAGACCACGTCCGCGTTCCACTTCCCGATCACGAGGCTGCGCAGCACGGGATGCACGCCCAGCGGCGTCCCGTTCCACGCGTTGTACGACGCCATCAGGGCGCGCGCGCCGCCGTCGTCGAACGCCATCCGGAACGGCGCGGCGTAGTACTCGTGGAACTGGCGCTCGTCGAAATCGGACGTCGAGTTGCCGCGCCCATTCTCGTTGCTGTTGGCGAGGAAGTGCTTCAGGAGTGCCGCGCCGCGCCAGTACTTCGGATCGTCGCCCTGGATCCCGCGCGTGAAGGCGGTCGCCATCGTCCCGACCAGGAACGGGTCCTCGCCATAGACCTCCTCGCTGCGGCCCCAGCGCGGATCGCGTGCGAGGTCGGACTGCGGGCCCCATTGCATCAGCATCGGCTGCTTGTATTGCGCACTTTGCGTGATGTAGCGGGCTTCCGTCGACTGCACCGCGCCGGCCTGGCGCACGAGTTCGGGGTCCCACGTCGCGCCCATGCCCGGCGGTTGCGGGAACTGGGTCGTGGTGATGCGTACCTTCTGGTGCGACTGGTCGCCCCGCTGCACCACGCCGTGGATGCCTTCCGTGCCGCCGAAGCTGGGGATGCCGAGGCGCGGCACGCCGGAGTTCGTCGACAGCGCGGCGATCTTTTCGTCGGGCGTCATCAGCGACAGGATGTTGGCGATGCGCTGTTGCGGGGCCAGGTTCGGGTCCTGGAACGGATACGTCGCCGCGTGGGCGGTGCCGGCGCACAACGCGGCAGCGAGGGCCACGGCGCGGAGGATGTTCGACTGCATGCTGTCTCCTTATGTGAACGTTTTTGTTAGCGCGAACATCAACCATCATACCTGCGATTGAAACCGTTTTCACAACACTGGGCCCGAACTTCCTGTCCGGCGCTAAAAGTTTCTTGCGCGTCGTAAAGACATCAGTACAATCGTCATGCATATAACAAGGGAGACAGCATGACTTATGAACGCATCGTGGTCCTCGGCGGCGGCACCGCCGGCTGGATGGCCGCGACGGCCCTCGCGACGGGCCTCAAGGGCACGACGGTCGAACTGGTGGAATCGGAGGACATCGGCACGGTCGGTGTCGGCGAAGCCACCTTCCCCTCGATCCGCAACTACCACCAGATCCTGGGCATCCCCGAAGCCGACTTCCTGCGCGCGACCAACGGCACGTACAAGCTGGGCATCCGGTTCCGCGACTGGCGCGTCAAGGGCGAGGACTATTACCACACGTTCGGCGACTTCGGCATGCTGAGCGGCCCCGAGGCGTTGTGGGGCCAGTACCGCCGCCATCCGCAAGCCCACCTGCCCACGTTCGGCGAGCAATGCCTGCCCACCGTAATGGCGATGAACGACCGCTTCTGCACGCCCGGCAAGGATGCGGCGAATTTCAACTACGCCTACCATTTCGACGCGCTCCTGTACGCGCGCTTCCTGCGCGACATCGCGTTGAAGCGCGGCGTGCGCCGCACCGAGGGCAAGGTTGTCGACGTCGCACGCCGTCCGGACGGCGGCGTCGCGTCGCTGAAGCTGGAAGATGGCCGCACCGTCGGCGCCGACCTGTTCATCGACTGCTCCGGGTTCAGCTCCCTGCTGCTGGGGCGCACGCTGGGCGAGCCGTTCGTCGACTTTTCGCGCTGGCTGCCGGTCGACCGCGCATGGGCCGTGCCGTCCGCACGCGTGGGCGACAGCCTGACGCCGTACACCCGCGCGACGGCGCTGGATGCCGGCTGGGCATGGCGCATCCCGCTGCAGGACCGCACGGGCAACGGCCACGTGTTTTCCAGCCGCTTCATCGACGAGGACAAGGCACGCGAACAGCTGCTGCAGCAGCTCGACGGCGAAGCGCTCGCGGAGCCGCGCATGCTGCGCTTCACGACGGGCCATCGCGCCAAATTCTGGTCGCACAACGTGGTCGGCGTCGGCCTCGCGACCGGCTTCCTCGAGCCGCTCGAATCGACCAGCATCTACCTCGTGCAGGTGGGTGTCGGCCGCCTGATGACTCTCCTGCAGAGGGGCGGCGCGGTCGCGCCTAGCCTGGTCGACGCCTACAACACGGGGCTCGCGCGCCAGTTCGAACGCATCCGCGACTTCATCCTGATGCACTACTGCCTGACCGCGCGCCGCGACACACCGTTCTGGCAGTACATGGCGGGCGCCGACCTGCCCGAGACGCTGGCCTACAAGCTGCATGCATGGCGCGAAACGGGCGCGCTGCACCAGTACGACGAGGAAGGCTTCGACGGCCACAGCTGGCTCGCGATCCACGCCGGCATGCAGAACTGGCCGACGCGCAGCGACCCGACCTTGAAGCTGATCCCCGAGGAGCAGTCGCTGGAGTGGGTGCGCGAACGCGCGACGCAGCTGGTGGAGGCGGTGCGGTCGGTGCCGACGCATCGGGCGTATCTGGACAAGGTGCTGGGTCGTTGACCTACGAACGTCGTTCCCGCGCAGGCGGGATAGCGCCCCCGGCGCTATCCCCCCAAGTTCGTTGCGCCCCCACTGAGCCACGAAATTGGGCCCCGGCCTTCGCCGGGGCGACGGTTATGCTGCCGCGAGCTTCTCCAGCCACGCACACAACATATCCGCCAGCCCATCCGCGTACGCCACGATTTCTTCGGGCGTACGGGCCCGCTCCGAGAACTGCTTGCCGACCGCCGACAGCGTGTCGGTGAGCAGATCGGCCGCAAGCGCGCGCGCCGTTTCCGGCGCGGCCGGCAGCGTCTCGCGCAGATACGCCCGCACCGCCTCTTCCCCCGACTGCCTCGCTTCCCGCGCCTCCGGCGCATCGCGGTACAACGGCGCCGCATCGTTCAGCGCCACGCGCATCGCCGCTTCCTCGCATTCCGAACGCACGAACGCGTGCACCAGCGACCGCAGGCGGTCCAGCGGCGGGCGTGACGTGTCCGCGAGGATGGCGGACAGCATGTCCGTCGTGCGGCGCCATTCGTCGCTCTGCAGGCGGAACAGGATCGCCGCCTTGTTCGGAAAGTACTGGTACAGCGAGCCGACGCTCACTCCCGCCTTCTCCGCCACGCGCGACGTCGTGAAGCGCTGCGCGCCTTCCGTCGCCAGAACCTGAACAGCCGCCTCCAGCACGGCCGCCACGAGCTCGTTGGAACGGGCCTGTTTGGGTGCCTTGCGCGAGGCGATCTGGGGACGGCGGCGTTCGGTCATCAAGGGCTCCGGAAATGCGAATAGAAAACCTGAAGGATTATTCGCATAATAACCGCACCACTTCACCACGACAAGGAACCTGAGGGAACCACCATGACCACACTCGCCACCGATCCCGTCGCCCCGCTGCTGGCCCGCCTGTTCGCGGAGACGGATGCCGAATCGCCGCTGGCCGCCTGCCACGGCCTGGCGCCGCACGAACTGCAGCGTTTCATGCGCAGCAAGACGGATTACCGCGACCTCTACGGCCGCCTGAAGGACCTTGCGCTGCCCGTCTCTCGCGGCACCGGGGTCCTGCTCTACATGCTGGCGCGCACGGGCCGGTTCCGGACGATCGTCGAATTCGGCACGTCGTTCGGCATCTCGACCATCCACCTCGCCGCCGCCCTGCGCGACAACGGCGGCGGGCGCCTGATCACCAGCGAGTTCGAAGAAGCGAAAGTCGAACGGGCGCGCGCCAACCTGGCGGCCGCCGGCCTGCTCGATCTCGTCGAGATCCGCACGGGCGACGCGCTGTGGACGCTCGCCGGCGACCTGCCGGACGCCATCGACCTCGTCCTGCTGGACGGCGCCAAGGCCCTGTATCCCGACATCCTCGCGCTGCTGGAACCGCATCTGCGGCCGGGCGCCGCGATCGTCGCGGACAATGCGGACCACAGCCCGGACTACCTCGACCGCGTGCGCGCGCCGGCGTCGGGTTATCTGTCGATGCCGTTCGCCGACGACATCGAACTGTCCGTGTGGACGGGCCGATGACGCATTTGCGACAAAGACAATACGTCTTTCCGTATAGTCCCTATGCATGGGGCGCATGGTTCGCCGTGCGCCTTCGGCCCTAAGCTTCTCTACTCATAACGACGAGACAACCCGCCGCAGCGTCCAAGCAACGCGCGACGGGGCCAATAACATAGAGGAGCAGCCGCCATGTCACAGCCTCAACTCCAGCGCGTCGAGCGCGCCGAGACTTTCACGCCCCCACCTGCCGCCAGCGGCAAAATCGACCGGTACTTCCAGATCACGGCGCGCGGCAGCACGCAGCGGACCGAGGTCGTGGCCGGCGTCACCACCTTCCTCGCGATGGTGTATTCCGTGTTCGTCGTGCCCGGCATGCTGGGCCAGGCCGGCTTCGACGTCAGCGCCGTCTTCGTGGCCGTGTGCCTGACCGCGGCCTTCGGCTCGCTGCTGATGGGCTTCTGGGCGCGGCTGCCGATCGCCGTCGGTTGCGCGATCTCGCTGACCGCCTTCACCGCATTCGGCCTCGTGCTGGGCAAGGGCCTGTCGCCCGCCATCGCGCTGGGCGCCGTGTTCCTGATGGGCGTCCTGTTCACCGCGATCTCCATCACGGGCCTGCGCTCGTGGATCCTGCAGAACCTCCCGTCCGGCGTCGCGCACGGCACCGGCGTCGGCATCGGCCTGTTCCTGCTGATGATCGCGTCCAGCGAAGTCGGACTCGTGGTCAAGAACGCGGGCGCGGGCCTGCCGGTCGCGCTGGGCCAGATCACATCCTTCCCGGTCGTGATGAGCATCATCGGCCTGGCCGCCATCTTCGGCCTGGAACAGCGCAAGGTCCCCGGCGGCATCCTGCTCGTCGTGATCGCGGTCTCGGCGCTCGGCCTGGCCTTCGACCCGAAGGTCCACTTCACCGGGATCTTCTCGTGGCCGCAGCTGAGCAGCCCGGGCCACGCGTCGCTGATCGGCGCGATGGACATCAAGGGTGCGCTGAGCATGGCCGTGCTGCCCAGCGTGCTGGCCCTCGTGATGACCGCCGTGTTTGACGCGACCGGCACGATCCGCGCCGTCGCGGGGCAGGCCGGCCAGGTCGATGCCCGCGGCTACATCCACAACGGCGGCAAGGCCCTCACGGCCGATTCGGTGAGCTCCATTTTCTCGAGCCTCGTGGGCGGCGCACCGGCCGCGGCCTACATCGAATCGGGTGTCGGCACCGCGGCCGGCGCGAAGACCGGCCTGACCGCCGTCGTCGTCGGCCTGCTGTTCCTGGGCCTGATCTTCTTCTCGCCGCTGGCCGGCCTCGTGCCGTCGTACGCCACCGCACCGGCGCTGATGTACGTCGGCCTGCTGATGCTGAGCAGCGTGGCGCACATGAACATGGACGACAAGCTCGATGCGCTGGCCGGCCTCGTCTGCGCCGTGTTCATCCTCCTGTCCTGCAACATCGTCACCGGCATCATGCTGGGCTTCTGCACCCTCGTCATCGGCCGCGTGCTGGCGGGCGAATGGCGCAAGCTGAACTTCGGCACCGTCAGCATCGCCGTCGCACTGGCCGCGTTCTACGCGGGCGGCTGGGCCATCTGAACTGGAACATCCCGTCCCGGTTCGCCATCGGGACGGGCGCCGCCTGGGCGATGTCCCACATCTCGGCGATGCGTCCTTCATCGAAGCGCAGGATGTGGACGATCGCGACCTTACTTCCCCCCTTCTCTCGCAGCGCGCGCGGTCAACCGCATGAAGTCGATCGCCGTTTCTTTCAGTGGGGTCGTATCGGTCATTGCCCTCTCCTTGTTCAACCCAGCCGTATCGTACGCCGCATCCTTACGAAATTGTGTAATCTAAGTGACAACTTCTTATCAGGAGAACATCTCATGAAAAACACCGCCACCATCACCATGTCGAGCATCATGCTTGCCGCCGCCGTGCTTGTCACGGGTTGCCATAAAGCCGAGGACAAGAACGGCATGGGCCCGGCCCAGTCGGCCGGCAAGACCATCGACGACGCGGGCGCCAAGGCTGCCGCCGAGTCCAGGGAAGCCGCCGCCAACGCCAACGCCGCTGCCCAGCAGGCAGGCGCGAACGCGAAGGAAGCCGCACACGAGGCCAACCAGAACGTCCAGGCGGCCGCCGACCGCGCGGGCGACAAGATGCAGCAGGCCGGCGCCGAAGTCCGCCAGGAATCGCACGAAGCCGCGCACGACGTGAAGGAGGGCGCGAAAGACGCGACTGCCGCCACGGGCCGCGGCCTGGAACGCGCGGGCGAGAAGCTGCAACAGGCCGGCAAGTAATCTGCCGGACCCGGGGTCGCAGCGGGAGTGTGTATACTTGCTGGATGCGTATCCAGCTCTTCTCCGACCTCCATCTCGAACGCGACCCCGGGTTCCAGCCGACCATCTTCGCCGATACGGACATCGTTGTCCTTGCCGGCGACATCGGCTCGTACCAGGCCCGCTCGCGCCTGGACACCGACGACTTCGGCCTTGGCCGCTTCGCCCCGTCCACGACGGGTGCCCCCGCCCGCGTGTTGTACGTGCCGGGCAACCATGAATTCGACAGCCTCGATTTCGCCGCCACGCAGGCTCGCCTGCGCGCGACGTGTGCCGCGCTGGATATCACATGGCTCGACCGCGAGATCGTCACCATCGGCGATGTCCGTTTCATCGGCACGACCTTGTGGGCCGACTTCGACGCGCTGGCAGTGTCCGAGACCGACATCGGGCGCCAGCTCAAGCAGCGCGAAAAGGCGTTCCGCGCCGCGAACTACTACCTGTCCGGGAACACGACGCTCGTCGATGGCGTACCGCTGCTGGCGGAAGGCCAGCGGGACCTGTCATTCACCTGCCAGGCCTGGCTGCGCGAGGCGCTGGCGACGCCGTTCGACGGCACCACCGTCGCCGTCACCCACTACGCCCCGACCTTGCGCAGCGCCGATCCGCGCTACGGCATCTCGCCCGGCACCGCAGGGTTCTGCAATGCGCTGGACGACCTGCTGCCGTTCGCGGACGTGTGGATGCACGGCCACCTGCATTGCGCGAACGACTACGTGGTCGAGGGGACCGACTGGCGCTGCCGCGTGGTCGCGAATCCGCTGGGGTATGCGAACAAGGGCGAGCAGGCGGCGTTCCGGGAAGATCTCGTGATCGAGGTTTGAACACTGGCCCGCTGCTCCGATCCGTCATTCCCGCGCAGGCGGGAATCCAGTCTTGCGGGCGTTTCGACGGCTGAACTTGGGTCCCCGCCTTCGCGGGGACGACGATTGTTTTAGCGCACGCCCTGGTACATCAACCCACTGTCGTTCAGCCCGAACCTGAACTTGCGGTTCATCGCGATGATCTCCGCCCCCGCCAGCAACGTCGGCCCGTACCCGTGCGCCGCCTTCACGCTCGTCGGCCGGTACGCATAGAACGCGGGATCGAACGCCATGCCCGTGCCCACGCAAATGCCTTCGATCTGCCCGTTCGGCAGCACCCTGCCCGCGACGGCGTTCCACGCCAGGTTCGCCATCGGCCCGTAGGCCTGCGCATCGACATAGCCCCGGTTGACGGCGCGCGCGATGGCGTACGCGTAGATCGCGGTCGCGGACGTCTCCTGGTACGTGTCGTTGCGGTCGATGAGCTGGTGCCAGAAGCCGTCCTTCGTCTGGAAGCTCGCCAGGCCCGCGACGTGCGCGCGCAGCTGCTCCAGCACGGCCTTGTAATCCTTGTGCGTCGTCGGCAGCACTTCCAGCACCTCCACCATCGACATCACCGCCCAGCCGTTCGCCCGCGCCCAGTGCATTTCCGGGTGGTCGCGCAAGCCCTCCACATAGCCGTGCATGTAGATGCCGAGACGCTTGTTGAACATGCGCTTCGAAAATTGCAGCACCTGGCGTGCCGCGTCGTCGTAGTAGCGCGCATCGCCCGTCGCCTTGCCCAGGTACGCGATCGTGGGCACGCCCATGAACAAATCGTCCAACCACAGCGTATCGGGCAACGGCCGCATCCTGGCGCCGCCACGTCCGTCCGGGCCGCCCCGCGCCAGCGTGCCGTCCTTCAGCCGGTATTCCTTGTTCGTGACAAAATCGCCGCAGACCGGGATCATCTGCGAATAGTCCACCGGCGATCCTTCCAACTTCGCCTTCAGGAAGCTCTGGCACAGGGCGCCGGCATCGTCCAGCGCATGCGGGTTCAGGAAGCTCTTGATGGGCGCGGCGGCATGCTCGCGGTCCGCCTGGACGACCGGCAGATACGTCTTCGTCAGCCGCGCCAGCAGTGCGTGCCGCTTGAGCGCATAGTCCGTGTAACGGCGGTCGCCCGTGGCGGCTCCCGCGGCCAGCATGCCCGTGTAGGCGAGGCCCCATTCATAGCTGGTCAGGCGGAAGTCGCCCGGCTTCAGCACGGCATTCGGGTCCGGCTTCGCCAGGTCGGTGATGGACGCGCCCGTGCGCTGGTCGATCACTTCGGCCGGCGTCACCTTGTCCAGGTAGTCGAACACGCGGTCCAGCACGGCCTTGACCTCGGCAGCTTCCATTGCGCGGTAAGGCGTCGTGTAGTGCACCTCCAGCGCGTGCAGCATGGCGTCGGCCGCGGCCGGGCCCCGTTCCTGCGGCGCCGGGGCCTGTTGCGCAAATGCGTGCAGCGCGCAGGCGGCCAGCACCGCCGCCACGCCCAGCTTAAAACGGTTCTTCAAACATGTCTCCTGTCAGTCGAGTCGTTGAATCTTGAGGTCGTCCACCGTCTGGCGCGACCACGTCGTGCGCAGGCCGAACCAGCCGCTGCGCAAGGGATGCGGGTCGCGGTACGTGAACCAGGTGTTGCCGTCCACGCGCACGCGCGTGCAGCCTTCGTACACCGCGATCTCGATGCGGTAGTCGCGGTTCGGCTCCAGCAGGTGCGCGCCGTCGGTGTAGTCGTTGAGGAGTTCGCGGACGCCGGCGCCGTAGCGGCGCAGCCGCGTCGTCGTGTTGCGGTTGCCGCCGATGCCCATGTAATACATCGTCAGGTCGTCGTAGTCTTCGAACTTGCCGCCGCGCGTGAACAGGTTCGCGCGTTTCAGGTCGCGCGCCATCCAGAACACGTTCAGGTCGGACAGGCGGTCGTGCCTCCCGCCCTCCACGATCACGCGGCGCGTAAAACCGATCTGCACGTTGCCGGTCAGCGGCCGATCCAGCCACACGGTCGCGCCGCCGTCAACGTCCATCAGGAGTCTCCCGTCGCGGGTTTCGACGACGTTGCCCGGCGTGCGCGCATACTCGGCCACATAACCGGTGAGCGGTCCCTCGAAATCGTCCTGGAACAGCACCGCGCCGGGACGGCCCCACGTGTCGCATTCGGCCTGCGCCGCGCCGGCCAGCGCCATCAACAGGACGGGCGCGAACCTCATTGCGCCGCCAGCGCCCGGTTGGCGAAGTAAGCGCCCAGCGGATTGCCCGGCAACGCCTTCAGCCCGGCCACGACCCGTTCCGCGTTGAACTCGGCGCCCGCCGCATTCGTGTGCGTGCGCGCATCGGCGAACAGCGTGTTCACCTTGTCCGCGCCGATGCGCTTGTAACCGTCCGCCACGAGCAGCGTGAGATCCATGAACAGCGCGCCGTTGGCGGCGGCCACCTGGCGGTCCCAGTCGGCGAACGTCGCGAAGTCGCGGCCTTCCTGCCACCGGTCGCGGTGCGGCACGGGCGACAACAGGACCACGGTGGCGCCCTTTGCCTTCGCCTCCGCCGCATAGCGCGCCATATACCAGCCGAAGCTGTGCACCTGTTCCTTCGTGCCGTCCGGGCGCGTGTCCTCGACGGTCTCCGGACCGGTGCCGGGCGCCGACGCGCGGTTCTTCATCGCGGGGTCGCCGATGCGGCCACCATCGTTGTGGCCGAACTGGACCAGCACCACGTCGCCCCCCTTCAGCCGGTCGCGCACCTTGTCCCAGCGCCCTTCCGTGAAATACGTGCGGCTGCTGCGGCCGCCGATCGCCGCATTCACGACGTTGATCCTGCGGGCATCGAAATACGGGGCGATGCGCTCGCCCCAACCGATGGCGCCGTTCACGCCGCCGCTCTTCACCGTCGAATCGCCGACGAGGTACAGGGTCGGCAGGCTCGCGTCGCGCGGCGTCTCATCGTGCACCGTGCGCGCATCCACGACGGGACGGTCGTCCTCGCGCAGCGGCGGCTGTGGATTGACGGGTGCCCGCGGGTTCAGCCAGGCGCCGATGCGCGGATCGCCCAGCGCCTTCAGGCCCTCCACGACGACCTGCGCATTCAGGACGGCACCGGCCCAGTTGGTGTGCGTGTGCTCGTCCGGCGTCGTCTGCGGGAACAGCTGCACGACGGCGTCGCGGCCGAGCGCATCGTAGCGGCGCGCGACGCCCTCGTTCAGGTCGATGAAGCCCACGCCTTCCGCCTGCGCCACGGCCGCGGCCCAGCCGCCGTACGAGTCACGGTCGCGCTTCGCCTGGCCCGCCGGATCCCATTGCTTGTGCGGGATCGGCGAGCAGATCACGGGCGTGGCGCCCTTCGCGCGGATATCGGCGACGAACCGGCGCAGGTACCAGCCGTACGTGTGCACGGTCTCGTGCCGGTGCGTTAGGAAGTTGTCGATTTCCTCCGACTCGTCGCCGATACCGCGCAAGGTGCCGCGCGCGCGGCTCGTGTCGTTGATGGCGCCCGCGTCGTTATGACCGAACTGCATGACGACGATGTCGCCCCGCTTGACGAACGCCAGGGTACGCTCCCAATGGCCGCTCGTGATGTAGGTACGGCTGGACAGCCCGCCGACGGCGCGGTTGACGACATTGACCTTCGCCGGATCGAACCAGGAAGCGACCGGATTGCCCCATCCCCACTGGCCCGCGGCGCCTTTTCCCTGGCCGTCGTCGCGGCCGTTGCGGACGGTCGAATCGCCGATCAGGATCAGCGACGGCAGCGCCGGGTGCGCGGGTTCCGGCAGCGTGACCTGGGCGCGGGCCGGGTCGGTATTGACGGCGGCCGGCAGCGGCTGGGCGTGGGCATTCGCGATGGCGAGGAGGATGAGCAAAGCATGCAGCAGGCGCTGGAACGGCATGGCGGTAGTCCGGTTCGTTGTTCTGTTCTCCGTCGCATTCTATGCTCGCGCCGTACGCCGGCAAGACGGGACCTTCCAAAGAATCAGGAAAATGATCGGTTGTGCGCCGCCGCCGCTGCAACAATGCCTGGATCCAGACAACGCGGAGACCGCCCATGCGCATGACTCAAAGACGTTCGACCCGCAGGTTGCGCAGTTCGTACGGCGTGCCCTCGAGCTGGAAGCCGATGCGGCCCGTCGCCGGCTGTGCGATCGTGACGGCGTTTTGCGCGACCCCGTTGATCGTCACGTCGATGCAGCCGCCGCGCACCAGCACGTCCATGCTGTTCCACTCGCCGGGCGCGCGTTCGCTGTCCGCCGCAACATGCGCCTTGATCGGCGGGTAGGCGCCCGGCGCCGTCGTCAGCGGCTCGTTGAAATAAGCACCGGCCATGGGGAGCAGGTCGCCGACCGCCCCGTGCTTCGTCTGCACCTGGATACTGTACGGCCACACGCCATCCTTCGGCCCCGAGGCCACGTGCAGCAGCACGCCGCCGTTGCCGGGCTTGCCCGTCCAGCGCCATTCCACGTGCAGGCGATAATCCGTGTAGGTGTCGCGCGTGGCGATGAAGCCGGACGGCTTGCCCGCCACCGCGACGACGCCGTCGGCACGCGGCTGCCAGACCGTGTCCAGCGTGGCCGCCGGCGTCGTGACGATATCCAGCGCGCCGAGCGGGCTGTCGACCTTAGGCGGCGCCGACGCGCATCCCTGCAAACCCGCGCACAACAGTGCGCCGCCCAACCATCCAAGCTTTACCATGTCAGGACCTCAAATGAATCGTTCGAATGAAACCAGGAGACGCATCATGAAACTCGTTGCCGGCACGCTGCTCGCCGGCCCCGCCTTCGCCGCACCTCAGCTGCCGGCCACCGCCACGATCCCGCTGTGGCCAGAAGGCGTGCCGGACGCAAAGCCCGGCCTCGGCGAGGAACACGTCGACGACGGCCGCGTATCCAACGTGAGCGAACCGACCTTGACCGCGTACGGCCCCGCCGTCGACCGCCCGAACGGCACCGCCGTCATCATCTGCCCCGGCGGCGGCTACGTGCGGCTGTCCACGGCGCGCGAAGGCGAGCAGTACGCGGCGTGGCTCGCCACCCTCGGCATCACGAGCTTCGTGCTGAAGTATCGCATGCAGGAGTTCGGCCACCCGGCGCCTCTCCGGGACGTGCTGCGCGCGGTCCGCCTCGTGCGGTCCCTGGCGCCACGGTACCACATCCGCCCGGACCGCATCGGCGTGATGGGCAGCTCGGCCGGCGGCCACCTCGCGGCCAGCGCCGGCACGCTGTACGACCACCCGCTGGGCCGCACGGGCGCGGACCTCGACAAGGTCAGCGCCCGCCCCGATTTCCTCATGCTGATGTACCCCGTGATCACGATGGACGGCCCGGCGGCGCACGCGGGCTCGCGCCAGGCGCTGCTGGGCGCGCACCCGTCCGCGGCCGACGTGCGCCTGATGTCGGTCGAGCAGCAGGTGACGGCCGCCACGCCGCCGACGCTCCTCATCCACACGCAGGAAGACCAGACGGTGTCCGTCGAGAACAGCATCCTGTTCTACCAGGCGCTAACGCGGGCGAAGGTGCCGGCGGAGATGTACCTGTTCGAGCACGGATCGCATGGGATGGGGATGCGGGCGGGACTCGGGACGGCGTCGGACTGGCCGAAACGGGCGGAGGAATGGCTCAAGGCGCGGGGGCTGCTGGACCCGGCCCGCTAAACCGTCGTTCCCGCGCGGGCGGGAACGACAGTTTCGGCTCACGCCAGATAAAACACCTGCCGCAACGCCCACTCCTTCGGCCGATTCCCCGGCTCCACCTCCATCAGCGGCGCCATCGCATCCCACCAGCGCCGCATGATGGGGTGCTCCGGCAGCGCGGCGACCGTGTGGCCGTCGCGCAGCTTCAGCACGGCGAACAACTGCAGCGACGCCTCGTCGAGGAAGATCGAATAATCGTAAATACCGGACGCGCTTAGCAGGTCCGCCAGTTCCGGCCAGATGTCGTCGTGGCGGCGCTTGTACTCGTCGACGTGGCCGGGTTTCAGCTGCATGATGAATGCACGCGTCTCGCTCATCGCACGCCTCCCTGCGCCATGCGCTTCAGCTCCGCCGCTGCCAGCATGAAGCCGCCGACGCCGTAGTCGTAGCTGGACGTCGGACGATAGAACGCCGGCTCCGCGCCCGTCTGCTGGATATTGCCGACGCGGCCATCCGCATACACGTTCTTCAGGATGCCGGCCCACGCCTTCGCGATGACGGGACGGTACTTCGCCCCGTCCAGCAGTCCGTGGTTGACGCCATAGGCCATGCCATACACGAACAGCGCGGATCCGGAGATCTCCGGCAGCGGATACGACGCCGCATCGAGCAGCCCCGCATGCCACAGGCCGTCCGCGCCCTGCAGCGACGCGAGTTTCGCGGACATCTCGCGCAGCTGCTGCACATAGAAGCCGCGCTGCGGGTCGTCCGCCGGCACATAGTCCAGCACCCTGGCCAGGCCGCCCATCACCCAGCCTTCGCCGCGCGACCAGAAGATCTTCCTGCCGTTCGCCTCGCGCCTGTCCTTGTAGCCCGCATCGCGCGCGTACAGGTGCTCCTCCTTATCGTACAGGAGATCGTACGTGCGCTTCCAGTTCAGGTGCATGTAGTCGAGGTATTTGCGCTCGCCCGTCGCCTTGAACATCTTCGCCCACACCGGCGGCGCCATGAACAGCGCATCGCACCACCACCACGGGATGCGCGGATCGTTGGGCTTGAGCGTCGCCAGCGGCAGCAGGTCGTCCATCTCCGCCTTTGTCAGGCGCAGCATGCCGGGGTTCTTCTCCTGGAAATACAGGTCGAGGTAGGTCTGCGCGATCGACAGGTCGTCCGCATTCGGCAGGCGGTCGCGCTCCTGGAAATCGTAGTGGCGCGCCATCGCCAGCATCGCGTCGCGGTATCTCGGATCGCCGGTCGCCTCGGAGGCGGCCATGAAGCCCGTGTACATCACGCTCTCCGTCCAGATGCGCGAGAAGTAAGGCTGCGCACGCGCGAGCTGCCAGTCGGCGACCTTGCGCAAGGCCTTGTCGATGGCGGCCGGCGTCAGCTCGGGCGACAGGTCCGTCGCGAGCGGGCCCGCGTCGAGCGGCGCGTCGCCGAAGTGGCGGCTGATGTCCTTGTCGATGATGGCCTGCATGGCGGGCGTGGGTTGCGGGTAGCCGGTCGTTTGCGCGCACGCCGGCAGCGCCAGTGCGACGCTGGCGGCCAGCGCGGTGAGTCGTCGGGTCTTGATCATGTTGTTCTCCTTTTTATTGGCCCGTGCCCAGCAGCTTGACGGGCCCCAGCAGGCCGGCCGGCTGCGGTGCGACCAGCGCCGTGTCCTGCGGGACGAAGCGCTGGCCATAGCGGGCCGACAGCAGCCGGTAATCCGGCAGCGCGTGACCTGCCAGCGCATTCAGCGCGAGATTGGCGACGCGCACTTCGATGCGGTTGCGGCCCGGCTGCAGGTAGCCCGAGACGTCGACCGCATACGGCGGATGCCACACGGCGCCCGCGTGGCGGCCGTTGACGTAGACCTGCGCCGCTTCGCGCACGGGACTCTCCAGCATCGCGCGCATGCCCGCCGGGACGTTCGGCGCGGACTCCAGCGGCGTGCCGGGACCAAAGTCGAGCACGAGGCGCGGCGGCCGCAATTGCGCCGCCGTGAGCTCGACGTCCTTTTCGTACGTAACGACGCCCGAGAAATAGCGCGTGGCCTCGTCGTCGGTCCACGAGCGCAGCACGGCAAGCCGTTGCGCCTGCGGCTGGCCGGGGAAGCGCAGGTTCCAGTCGCGGCCGAGGTCCGCGATTTCGGTCGTCGCGGGGACGGGCGCCGGCGCCGGCGTCAGCGCATCCGCCAGCACGAGCACGCGCGACTCGTACGGCGCCAGGTCGAGCGTCGCGGGCAAGGTGGCCGCCGTCATGCGGCCGGTATCCGGATCGATCCACGAGGCCGCCTTGCGCCCGGCGCCGAACGACGCCTGCGCATGCACGGGCCGGTTGCCCGTATTGGCGATGAAGTAGATGTCCGCGTCGCGCAGCCTGCGGCGCACGAACCCCACGTCGGACGCATGCGCCGACAGCGTCATGTCCGGCGCCAGCACGGCCTGCAGCGCGGCGCCGACCGCCTCGTCGCTGGCCACGTTGCGTACGTTGGGATGCGCGAACAGCGTCTTCGCCTTTGCCGCGACGGTCGCGGACACGCGCGCCGCGTCGAGATAACCGGGCGCCAACGACGGCGCGCCGCCCACGGCGACGATGTGGCCGCCGCCGCGTACGTAGGCCGCGAGCTTGTCGATCACCTCCGGCGCGAGCCGCGTCACGTGCGGCAGCACGAGTACGGGGTAACGCACGCCCAGCGCGAGGATTGCCTCGGCGTCGATATAGTCCAGGTTCTGGCCCGCGTCGAGGATCTGCGCCGTCAGCGCGGGCGTGACGTGCGTATGCATCTCGGCCGACAGCGACACCTTGCCCGGCACGAGCGCCGCGTACACATCGTCGTTCGGCAGCAGCACGGCGACCTGGTTTGCGGGCTCGCCCTGGCGCATCAACCAGCTCATGCGCGTCAGGTAGCCCGTCACCTGCGGCATCACGTTCCACCAGGGGTTGTGGTCATTGAAGACGGCGGCCGCATAGAACGCGTAGCCCGGTTCGATCGTGCCGGGCGGCGTGTATGGCCAGCCGTGGCCGATGAACTGGTTCACGCCTTCGAGCAGCATGCGGTCCGCTTCCACTTTCATGTCCAGCGGCGTGGCCGCGAACGCGGGCGAATGGAGCCACGTCCACGTCTCGGCGGAGATCACGGGCCGGCCGTACAGGTGGCCCGCGGAGGTGGCGAGGCGCGTGAACGAGAATTCGCGGAACTGCGGCCCTTCCCCTTCCGGCAATGCCACGAGGCGGTTGCTGGACAGCGACACCGCCGGCTCGCCATACGTCTGCGAGCGGAATTGCGTGCCGTGCTTCTTCGCCCAGTCGTCGATCGGCGTGAGGTAACGCTCGTTGACGAGTTCCGTCTGCGTCAGCGCCCAGTCGTGCCGCACGGCCGCCGCATCCGGGCCCTGCCCCGTGAACACGGCCGGCAGGTGCGGCACGATGTCGTAACCGCGACGCCGCCTGAATTCGGCCACGAAATCATCAGTCCAGTCGGTGTTGTAGACTTCCAGGCTGTCCGAAAACACGGCATATGGCGGTGCACCGCCGAACGCCTTCATCAATGGTTCGGCGACGGTGGCAAGGTGATGGTCGACGGCCTTGCGGCTCAGGTGGTCCAGCACGAAGCCTTCGGCGCCCAGCGCGGCGCGCTTGACCTGCTGGCCCGTGCGGCTCGCGATGTACACGACGACCTTGCGGGGCGCATCGTGCGGCGCGATCGCCGTGCGGCCGTCGGCACCGGGCCGCACCGCGAGCGGCTTCAACGAGGCCGGATCGACGCCCGTGCCGACGAAGGCCGCGATCAGCCGTTCTCCGCTCATCAGGGCCGGCAGTGCGAAGCTCGCCGCGCCGATCGGCACGTCGACGACGGCCTGGCGCAGGCGCGACGCCGCCTCGCCGACGGTGACATGCGGCCCGCCGTACGGCCAGCCGCTGGCCAGCGTCATGTCGACGCGCATGCCGTTGGCGCGGCCCGTGCGGTTGGCGAAGCTCACCGCGTCGAGGAATTCGGTAGAGAGATACGGCACGTTGCGGATGCCGCGCGCGGCGTCGTCGAGCTCCATCGGGTACACGGGCTGGATCTCGAAGCCGCCGATGCCGCCGGCCTTCATCGCGAGGATTTCGCGTTCCAGCTCGGACTCGACGACGGCGGGGCCGAACAACCACCAGCGCATCATGGGGCGGGCGTCGGGTGGTGGCGACTGCAGGTGTTGGGCGACGTCGGCGAACGTCGTGGATGGCGCCGCCGCCTGCGCGGCGAAGGCGCACGACAGGGCGAGCGCCAGTAAAGATTTGCTCATGCGGGAGACTCCGGGACCGGTAAGTGACAACCACCGTCGTTCCCGGCATTGCCGGAAACGACTTCCCGCGCAGGCGGGAACCCAAGTTCGCGTGCACGCACGCAAAATTGGACCCCTGCCTCCGCAGGGGCGACGCTCATCTACCTCGGCCTCAGACGATCCCGCTGCTGCTCGCCCCCGCCTTCGCCGGCCGCGCGCTTGCCACCTTGTCGCGATACCCGCTCGCCCGATAGCACGCCACCGGATCCGCCGCCCCGCCCGAACGCACACGCGCCATCGCGAGGATCGTCGACACGTCCGTGCGGAACGCGTGCTTGAGCGCCTGCGTCGACAGCAGCACGTCGTTCGATGCCTGCAGCTCCGCCAGTTGGGCACGGTCGACGATCGCCGCCTGCACATACGCGCGCTGCACTTCCACCGCGCTGTTCATCAGGCTCTCCACCGGGTCCGTCACGTTGTGCGACTGGTCGAGCATGTACGCCGGCTTGAACGCCGGTCCTTCCCGAAGGGCCGCATCGGCCAGCTCGTTGAAGACCAGGAACAGCTGGAACGGGTTGATCGAACCGGAATCCAGGTCGTCGTCGCCGTATTTGCTGTCGTTGAAGTGGAAGCCGCCCAGCTTGCCGAACTGCGCGAGGCGCGCGACGATCATTTCGATGTTCGTGTTGGGCGCATGGTGGCCAAGGTCGACGAGGCATTTCGCCTTCGGCCCAAGCGCGGTCGCGCACGCGAAGCTCGTGCCCCAGTCGGCGATCGTGGTCGCGTAGAACGCCGGCTCGAACAGTTTGTGCTCGATGAAGACGTTCCAGTCGTCCGGCAGCGCCGCGTAGATCTCGCGCATGCTGTCCAGGTAGCGCTCCAGCGCGCCGCGCAGGTTGTGCTGGCCGGGGAAGTTGGCACCGTCGCCGACCCACACCGTCAGCGCCTTCGACCCGAGTTCGCGCCCCAGCTCGATGCACTCGATGTTGTGCTTGACGGCCTGCGCACGCGTGGCGCCGCTCTGCGCCGTCAGGCTGCCGTATTTATACGTGTGTTCCTGGTCTTGCTGGTCCTGGAACGTGTTCGAGTTGACCGCGTCGAACGCGAGGCCCAGGTCGTCCGCCTTCTGGCGCAGTTCCTTTGCATCGGTCGGTTTATCCCACGGGAAGTGCGGAGACACGGCCGGCGTGGCGCGCGTCAGCTGGTTGATGACGGCGCAGTCGTCCAGTTTTTCGAACACGTTGCGCGGTTCGCCGCGGCCCGGAAAGCGCGCGAAACGGGTGCCGCCCGTGCCCACGCCCCAGCTCGGGACCGCGACTTCGAAGCGCTGCGCGAGGGCCGTCAATGCCTCGATATCCTGGCCGCGGCGGGCCAGCATTCCGCCGAGCGCCTCGTAGTCGGCTTCCAGCCGGGCAGCCAGCTTCGCGTTATGGTCGGCCACCAGACCGGCATCGATGAGGGTCGTCATGTTGTCTCCTGTCGTCGCGGCACCGCGCCCGGCGGTGCCGCTGTTCTTCTGAATTGATATTATCGCGTGAATGCGGCGGCGTTGCCGGCATCGACGTTCAGCACGTTGCCCGTGCTCTTGCCCGACTTCTCGCTGGCGAAGAAGTACACGGCTTCCGCGATATCTTCCGGGAACACGCTCTTCTTGAGCATGCTGCGCTTGCGGTAGAACTCCTCGACGTCGTCGGTGTCGATCTTGTTCGACGCGGCGCGTTCTTCCTTCCACTTGCCGTCCCAGATGCGCGAGCCGCGGATGACGGCGTCGGGATTGACGACGTTGACGCGGATGCCGTGTTCCGCGCCTTCCAGCGCGATGCAGCGGGCGAGATGGATCTCGGCAGCCTTCGCCGTGCAATAGGCCGAGGCGCCGGCCGAGGCGACGAGCCCGTTCTTGCTGCCGACGAAGACGATGCTGCCGCCCAGCTTCTGCTGCTTCATGATCTGGAACGCGTTGCGCGACACGAGGAAGTAGCCGGTGACGAGGATGTCCTGGTTGCGTTTCCAGACCTCCAGCGACGTCTCGTCCAGCGGCGCGGCCGACGCGATGCCCGCGTTCGACACGAGCAGGTCGACGCCGCCGAAGCGCAGCGCCGCGGCGGACAGGATGCCGCCCACTTCATCCTCGCTCGTGATGTTGGCTTGCACGGTCGCCACGTTGTCCTTGCCCGCGACCTTCACCAGGTTCTGCTTCGCCTCTTCGAGCGCTTCGGCGTCGATATCGGTCAGCATCACGCACGCGCCCTCCTGCAGCAGCTGGCGTGCGACGGCCTGGCCGATGCCGCCGGCGCCGCCGGTCACGAGGGCGATGCGGCCCGCGAGGCTCTTCGGCTTCGGCATGCGCTGCAGCTTCGCTTCTTCCAGCAGCCAGTATTCGATGTCGAACGCTTCCTGTTCCGGCAGGCCGACGTATTCGTCGACGCCGTTCGCGCCGCGCATCACGTTGATCGCGTTGACGTAGAACTCGCCGGCGATGCGCGCCGTCGCCTTGTCCTTCGCGAACGACAGCATGCCCACGCCCGGGATCAGGTAGATGATCGGGTTGGCGTCGCGGATCTTCGGGGAGGTCGCGCGCTTGCAGCGTTCGTAGTACGCCGTGTAATCGGCGCGGTAATCGCTCAACGCCTGATCGAGACCGGACACCAAACGATCAAAATCTGGCGCGGCCGGATCGAAGTCGAGCACCAGCGGGCGAATCTTCGTGCGCAGGAAATGGTCCGGGCACGAGGTGCCCAGCGCGGCCAGCGGCGCGAGGTCGGCGCTGCAGACGAATTCCAGCACGGCGTCGGAATCGTCGAAGTGGCCCAGCTTGAACTCCTGCTGGCTGATCTTCCCGCGCAGCAGCGGCATCAGGCGGGCGACGAGGGCCGCGCGGGCATCGGCCTGCAGCGTCTCGGCGACCTGGCCGCCGAACACGGGCTGCTTCACGTTCGCAGCCAGCCATTCCTCGGCGCGCTTGATCATCGCGAGCGTCGTCTCGTAGCACGACTTCGCGGTATCGCCCCACGTGAACAGGCCGTGGCCTTCGAGGATGATACCCTTCAGTTGCGGCTGTTCCTGCGACAGCCGCTCCAACTTCAAGCCAAGGTCGTAGCCGGGACGCTGCCACGGCAGCCATCCCAGTTCGCCTTCGAAGATCTTTTCGGTCAGCGCGCGGCTGTTCTTGCAGGCCGCGATCGCGATGACCGCATCCGGGTGCATGTGGTCGACGTGTTTGCGGTCGATGTAGGCATGCAGCGGCGTGTCGATCGACGCCGCGCGCGGATTCAGGTCGAACGTGCAGTGCGGCAGGTAGCCGACCATCTCGTCCTCGTGTTCCAGGCCGCGGTAGCGTGCCTTCAGCGCCTGGAGCTTGTCCATGTACAGGGTCGAAAATCCGTCCAGCTTGATCGAACCCAGGTCGCCGCCGGAGCCCTTCACCCACAGCACGTCCACCTGCTCGCCCGTGAGCGGATCCGTCATGACGATCTTGGCCGACGTATTGCCGCCGCCGAAGTTCGTGATGCGCAGGTCGGAACCGAGCAGGTTGGAACGGTACAGCAGCAGTTCCGGTTCGCTCAGCGTGGTGGCGAGCTGGTCGTCCCAGCGCGACGCGATCGGTTCCTTGTGCGAGGTAGCGCTCATTGCACCCATAAATACGTCTCCATGTGTTTGCGTTGTGTGTCGTCTGGCCCGCGCCGTGGAACCACGGTCGCGGCATCCGGCACAGTAGAATTCAGCGGCCCAAGGGGTGTCAACGCGGAATCGATCAACATCGTGACCAAGAACGATTTAATCATTTAGTTGATCGGAACGCGCATTTGCGATCCGCCGGAAGGTCAAATAATCAACCGGTTGATCATTTAACGATTGACGGCATTGCAACTCCTCATTACTCTTTTTCCCAGACAGCGCGACCTCCGGGTACGACGCGGTCACGCCGCACAAAACATAAACGGCATACAAGAGGAGGAGACTATGGTGAATCACAAGCGCCGCAAGCGTTTGCTGAAACTGCTCGCCGAGCACCAGACGGCGACGGTCCAGCAGCTCGTCGATTGGCTCAACGCGTCACCGGCGACGGTCCGGCGCGACATCAGCTGGCTCGCAGCCCGCAACCTGCTCACCCGCACCCGCGGCGGCGCCGAGAACCTGCTTCCCAAGAAGCGCCAGTTCCCGCTGTCGAGCGAAACGTTCCAGAACAATATCCAGTGCTTCGCCGCGCGCAAACGGGCCATCGCCCGCCGCGCGGCCGGTATGTGTACGGACGGCGAAACGATCATCATCAACGGCGGCACGACGACGTTCATGATGGCCGAGTTCCTGGCCGATAAGCACCTCAAGATCCTGACCAACTCGTTCCTGATGGCGGAGCGCCTGCTCGTCTCGAGCGAGAACGAGATCATCGTCCCCGGCGGGAAGGTCTACCGCGAGCAGAACGTGATCCTATCCCCGTTCGACAACGACATCACGCAGCACCACTACGCGGGCAAGATGTTCATGAGCGTCTACGGCCTGTCGCTGCTCGGCCTGATGGAAGCGGATCCGCTGCTGATCCAGGCCGAGAAGCGGTTGATCAGCCAGGCGGAGGAACTGATCGTGCTGGCCGACAGTTCCAAGTTCGCGCGCAAGGCGGGCCTGATCCTGTGCGGCCTCGATCGCGTGTCGACCGTCATCACCGACACCGGCGCGTCGGACAAGGCCGTGCAGACGCTCGAGCAGTACGGCGTCAAGGTCGTCACGGTGGAACCGGACGACGTGGCACCGAACGTCGGCGCGCCGTTTTTCAATCCGCAGTTCGACCTGCAATCCGCCGCGCTGTTCCACCTGGACGCGCAGCTCGACCCGCGGCTGGACGCGCAACTGGAGGCCGCACATTGAAGCTTAAAACCACCCTGCTCGCACTGGCGGCCGTCGGCGTCCTGGCAGGCAGCACCGGCTGCGGCGAGAAGAAGCCCGAAAAGACCCGCATCGCGATGGTCGTGAAAAACCTCGGCAACGGCTTCTTCGACGCGGCCCACACGGGCGCGGACGAAGCGGCGAAACAGCTCGGCAACGTCGAAGTGATTTATACAGGTCCGACGACGCCCAGCGCCGAAGGCCAGATCGAGATCATCAACTCGCTGATCAGCCAGAAAGTCGACGCCATCGTCATTTCGGCGAACGACCCGAACGCACTGGTGCCGATCGCGAAGAAGGCGATGCAGCGCGGGATCAAGGTCGTCTCGTTCGACAGCGGCCTCGCGCCCGAAGGCCGGCAGATGCAGCTGAACCCGTCGAACGCGGAACTGATCGGCGCAAAGCAGATCGAGATGGCGGCCAACGAGATCGGGGGGGCGGGCGAGATCGCGATCCTGTCCGCTTCCGCGCAGGCGACGAACCAGAACATCTGGATCGGCGTGATGAAGAAGGTCCTGGACAAGCCCGAGTATTCGAAGATCAAGCTGGTGGCCACCGTGTACGGCGACGACCAGTCGGATAAAAGCTACCGCGAGGCGATCGGCCTGCTGCGCAGCCACCCGCAGCTCAAGGCGATCATCGCGCCGACCACCGTCGGCATCGTCGCGGCCAGCAAGGCCGTGGCGGACGAGCACCTCGTCGGCAAGGTCTACGTGACGGGCCTCGGCCTGCCGTCCGAGATGGCGGGCCACGTCAAGAGCGGCGCCGTGAAGGAATTCGCGATCTGGAACCCGATCGACCTGGGTTACGCCGCCACGTATGCGGCCGACCAGTTCGTGAAGGGCAAGGCGGCATCGAAGCCGGGATCCAGCGTGTCCGTCGGACGGCTGGGCAGCGTGACGCTCGATGCCAATGGCGAGGCGGCGCTGGGGCCGCCGTTCACATATAACGCGGATAACGTCGACAAGTTCGCGAAGTTGTTCTGATCACCACTCCGTCGTTCCCGCGCAGGCGGGATAGCGCCACTGGCGCTATCCCCCCAAGTTTGCCTGCGGCCCACTAGCTGAAATTGGGTCCCCGCCTCCGCGGGGACGACGACTTACGCGCCAACAGATACGCATTACTATGCCAGCCACCCAAGCCCCACCGGTCCTCCAACTGACCGGCATCAGCAAACGCTTCAACGGCATCCATGCCCTGAACGGCGTGAACATCACGATCCGCGCCGGCGAATGCATGGCACTCGTCGGCGAAAACGGCGCCGGCAAGTCCACGCTCGTGAAGACCCTCACGGGCATCTACCGTCCGGACGCCGGCACCCTGTCCCTCGACGGCAAACCAGTCACGTTCGCGAGCCCGCAGGAAGCGATGGCCGCCGGGATCACCGCCGTGCACCAGGAGACCGTCATGTTCGACGAACTCTCCGTCGCCGAGAACATCTACGTCGGCCGCCAGCCCGTGCGCGGCGGTCGTATCGACTGGGCGCAGATCGAGCGCGAAGCGGAAGCGCTGTTCGCGCGCCTGGAAGTCGCGCTGCCCGTGAAAGCGCGCGTGAAAGACCTGTCGGTGGCGCAGCGCCATTTCGTCGAGATCGCGCGTGCCCTCGCCCAGGACGCCCGCGTCGTCATCATGGACGAACCGACGGCCGCGCTGTCGCAGCGCGAGATCCGCGAGCTGTACCGCATCATCGACCAGTTGAAAGCCGCCGGCACCGCAGTCATCTTCATCTCGCACAAGTTCGACGAGATCTTCGCAGTGGCAGACTGCTACACCGTGCTGCGCGACGGCCAGTTCGTCGCGGAGGGCCGTCTCGCCGACATCACGGAACAGGCACTGGTCGCGCTGATGGTCGGCCGCGCCGTGCACCAGGCGTACCCGAAACTCGACGCCGACATCGGCGCACCGCTGCTCGTCGTGCAGAACCTGTCGCACCCCACCGAATTCGACGACGTCAGTTTCACCCTGCGCCGCGGCGAGATCCTCGGCTTCTACGGCCTCGTGGGCGCGGGCCGTTCCGAAGTGATGCAGGCGCTGTTCGGCCTGACCCCCGGCGTCTCCGGCTGCGTCACGCTGGACGGCCGGCCCGTGACGGCGCGCTCGCCGAGCGAGGCGATCGGCCTCGGCATCGCCTATGTGCCGGAAGACCGCCAGCACCACGGCGCGCACCTGACGATGCCCATCCAGCACAACATCACCCTGCCGATCCTGTCGCGCATCGGCTTCTTCCTGAGCGGCCGCGGCAAGCAGGAGGCGACCATCGCCCGCCATTTCGCGGAACAGCTGGAACTCAAGGCAAGCCATTTGACGCAGCACGTGGCCGAGCTCTCCGGCGGCAACCAGCAGAAGGTCGTCCTCGGCAAATGGCTCGCGACGGACCCGAAAGTGATCATCCTCGACGAACCGACGAAGGGTATCGACATCGGCTCGAAAGCGGCCGTGCACCGCTTCATCGGCCAGCTCGTGGCGCGCGGCCTGTCGGTGATCCTCGTGTCGTCCGAACTGCCGGAGGTGCTGGGCATGGCCGACCGCATCGTCGTCATGCACCACGGCCGCGTGCAGCGCGAATTCCTGCGCGGCGAGGCGACACCGGAATCGGTCGTCGCCGCCGCATCCGGACTCATTACGGAGGCTGCATGAGCATCCTGAAACAACGCGAGCCCCTGCTCGCGGCGATGGTCGTGCTGCTCGTCGTGGCCGTCGGCCTGCGCGCACCGGCATTCCTGTCCGCCGGCTCGCTCGCCAACCTCGTCACGGACAGTACGCTGCTCGTCATGCTGGCGCTCACGCAAATGCTCGTCATCGTCACGCGCGGCGTCGACCTGTCCGTCGCGTCGAACCTGGCGCTGTCCGGCATGGTCGCCGCGATGCTGGGCGCGCATGCTCCCGGCCTGCCGCTGCCGCTGATCGTGCTGGCCGCCGTCGCCGTGGGTCTCGCCCTCGGTGTCGTTAACGGCTGGCTGATCGGTTATCTCGAACTGCCGCCCATCGTCGTCACGCTGGGCACGATGAGCGTCTACCGCGGCGCCGTGTTCGTGCTGTCCGGCGGCGCGTGGGTGTCGGCGCACCAGATGCCCGCCGGCTTCATCGCCTTCCCGCTCGACCGTCTGCTGGGCCTTCCGCACCTTGTGTGGATCGCGGCCGCGACGCTCGCCGTCATGGCCTGGATCGCACGCAGCACGCGTTTCGGGCGCGACCTGTACGCAATCGGCAATGCGCCGCAATGTGCGGGCTATATCGGCATCCCGAGCCACAAGCGCCTGCCCGGGACCTATGCGCTGTCCGGTGCCGTGGCAGGCCTGTGCGGCTACCTGTGGGTGGCGCGCTATGCCGTCGCGTACACGGAAATCGCCTACGGCTTCGAATTCACCGTGATCGCCGCGTGCGTGATCGGCGGCGTGTCTATCGGCGGCGGCGTCGGCACGGTGCTGGGCGCCATGCTGGGTGCGCTGTTTCTCACCGTGATCGGCAACGCGCTGCCCGTGCTGCAAGTGTCGCCGTTCTGGCAAAGCGCCCTCACCGGCCTCGTGATCCTCGTCGCCGTCCTGATCAACGCCCGCGGCGCCGGCCGCCGCAGCCGCCAGATCCTGCCGCTGCACGGCACCGGCGCCCCAACCGAACGGAGTGCAGCGTGAACCCGACCAGCACCATGCCAACCGAATCCAAGTCGTCCTCGCGCTACACGATCCTCGACCGCGAAACGCCCCGCCTGAAGACCATCCTCGGGCGCTGGGAAAGCCTGCTGGCCATGCTGTTCGTCGTGGTCTTCGTGGCGAACAGCATCGCGCTGCCGCATTTCCTGGACCTGGTCAACCTGCTGGACGGCACCCAGAATTTCAGTGAGAAGGCCTTGATCGCGCTGCCGATGGCGCTGCTGATCATCTGCCGCGAGATCGACATCTCCGTCGCCGGCACGCTCGCGCTGTCGTCCGTCGCGATGGGGCTCGCGAAAGGCGCCGGCTTTCCGGCCGAAAGCCTGCCCGTCGTTGCGCTGGCCACGGGCACCGCGTGCGGCTTCCTGAACGGCGTGCTCGTCACCCGCTTCGCGCTGCCGTCGATCGTCGTCACCATCGGCACCGTGTCGCTGTACCGCGGCCTCGCCAGCGTCGTCCTCGGCGACAAGGCGTTCACCGGTTATCCGCAACTGATGGCCGACTGGGGCCAGGGCTACTTCTTCGGCATCGTGCCGCGCGAATTCGTCGTCCTGCTCGTGTGCGCCGCGCTGTTCGCCGTGCTCCTTCATACGACGCGCTGGGGCCGCCGTATCTACGCCATCGGCAACAACCCTGAAGCGGCCCGCTTTTCCGGCATCGCCGTGGACCGCTACCGCCTCGCGCTGTTCATGCTGACGGGGGCGATGGCGGGCCTCGCCGCCTTCCTGCTCACGGGCCGCATCGGCAGCACGCGCCCGAACATCGCCACGGGCTGGGAACTGGAAGTGATCACGATGGTGATCCTGGGCGGCGTCAGCATCGCAGGCGGCGCGGGCACGATCGCCGGCGTGATGCTGGCCGTGCTCACGATGGGCACCGTCACCTATGGCCTGTCGCTCGCCAACATCCCCGGCATCTACATGACCATCGTCGTCGGCGTGCTGCTGCTCGTGACGATCGCGCTGCCGAAGCTCCTGCGCATGCGGCACGCGCGGGGGGCATGATGGCCGACGCCCTGATCGTCCTCGACATCGGCAAGACGAACGCCAAGCTGGCGCTGATCGATGCGGCCGGGACGCTCCTCGCCGAGCAGCGCCGTCCGAACGCCGTGCTTACCGATGGCCCGTACGCGCACCTCGACACGGACGGCCTGTGGGACTGGCTGCTCGCGACATGCCGCGCGTTCGCGGCGCAGGCGCATGTGTCGGCCATCGTGCCCGTCACGCACGGCGCCACGGCCGCGCTGGTCGACGACACGGGCCTCGTGCTGCCCGTGCTCGACTACGAAGCGGAGCTGCCGGGCATCGAGTATATGGGCCCGTCCTATGACGAGACGCTGTCCCCGCGCCTGCCCGCGGGCCTGAACCTCGGCCGCCAGATCGCGTGGCTGCAGGCGCGCTTCCCGCGCGAGTTCGCGCGCACACGGCACATCCTCATGTATCCGCAGTACTGGGCATGGCGCCTGTGCGGCGCGGCAGCGGCGGAAGCGACGTCGCTGGGCTGCCACACGGACTTGTGGAACCCGCGCACGCAGGCGTATTCGAGCCTCGTCGACCGCATGGACTGGACGGCGCTCATGCCGCCGCTCGCGCCGGCGCATGCGGTGCTTGGCACGCTGCGTCCCGGGATCGCTGCGATGACGGGCCTGCCGGACGATTGCGAGGTCCTGTGCGGCATCCATGACAGCAATGCGTCGCTGCTGCGCTACCTCGGCCGCAACGAAGGCACGGTGCTGTCGACGGGTACGTGGATGATCGCGGCGGCCTTCGGCACCGCACTGGACGGACTGCGCGAACGGGCCGACATGCTCGCGAACACGAACGCGCTGGGCCAGCCCGTGGCCTGCATGCGTTTCATGGGCGGGCGCGAATTCGGCGAACTGGCCGGTGCGCAGCCGGTGACCTGCGACCTTGACACCATCGAACGCCTGCTCGCGCGAGGCACGCTGGCGCTGCCCTGCTTCGCCGCGACGGGCGGTCCGTTCGCGGGCCGCACGGGCAGCATCGAGGGGCCGCCGCCGGCAGACGCGCAGGAACGCTATGCGCTGGCCACGCTGTACTGCGTGCTGATGACGGATTACTGCCTCGACGCGCTGGGCGCCGCGGGCCCGATCGCCGTC
>Ga0187844_10000103_pt1 | contig 61605 bp, 76 predicted proteins | sample SpaLakP09_SKY_50_FD_134517 | JGI IMG/M metagenome (GOLD analysis project Ga0187844, IMG submission 134517) | Oligotrophic lake water microbial communities from Sparkling Lake, Wisconsin, USA - SP09_SKY_50 | ecosystem: Environmental > Aquatic > Freshwater > Lake | place: USA: Sparkling Lake...
ACCTCGATGCCCGCCAGCACGCCGTAGTTGCCGTCGAACTTGCCGCCCGTGGGCTGGGTGTCGATGTGGCTGCCGGTCATGATGGGTGGCAGGTTGTTGTTGCGGCCAGGGCGGCGCATGAAGCCGTTGCCGATCTTGTCGATGGTGACGGTCATGCCTGCCTCACGCGCCCAGCGGGTCACCAAGTCACGGCCTTGTTTGTCCAGGTCGGTGAGGGTGAGGCGGCACACGCCGCCCTTGGGGGTGGCGCCGATCTGGGCCAGCTCCATGAGCGAATCCCACAGGCGCTGGCCGTTGATGCGCAGGTTTTCGATGTTGGGTTTGACTTTGGTGTCCATTGAAACTCCAGAGATTTGACTTAGTCAGGGATACGCGGGCACGTTGCCCAGCGGGTAGACAGGCTGGCGCAGGTTCTCGAAAGGGAATAGCCGGTAGTCCGAACTGGTGACGCCGGGGCTGTCGCACTCGACCAGCCCCGCAGAGAGCGGAACGAACACCGGCCGGCAGTACATGCGCGACTTGAGCAGTAGGTAGCGGTAGGCCGTGGGGTCCAGGCCCACGCAGGAGAAAACGCCCAGATCCCACGGCTCGTGCGGCTGCTCCACCACCACGATCTGTGTGCCTCCGACATCCAGCCAGACGGCACGCCCCATGGAGCAGCGCTGGCCGGTGTAGATAGGACCGGTCACGGTGTAGCTGCCGTCGCTGATGGCACGCACAGTACCCTGCACCAGCACGGGCTCTTTGACAATGCCCAGCCGGGCCAGTGGTACCTTGTTGCCCAGACGCACCGACACCTGCGCCCCTACACCAGCCGCTATGAGCCGCGCTACAGCCTCCGGATCTGCCAGAGGTCCGGTGGCAATACCGGTCAGGCCACGCTCCCAGGCGGCCTGCAGCACGTCCATGGTGTCGCAGGTTCCTCCGGACATGCAGTTGTCACTATGGTCCAGCAACAGCACGGGCTTGTCCGCCCCTTCGGCCAAGCGCTGCGCCCGCGCGAAGGCGTCGGCCAAAGGCTCGCTGGCATACACGTAGCCCTCGCGCTCCGCCCAGATCTGGGCAGCCACGCGGTCCAGTGCAGCGGTGCTCAGCGCTTCCCCCTCGGCAGTGCATTCGGCAGTGGCCACCACGCTCACGCACGGCGCGGCAATGTCGGCCAAGGAGAAGCCCGCAAAGATGGTCATGGCCGGCACGCCCTCCCCTTCGGCCTGCCGCGCCGATGACACGGCGGCGGCCATTGCACCGCCCAAGGTGGTGCTGCGCAGCGTGTGGCTGAGCAGCGGCAACTGTCGCCAGCGCACGGCATAGCGCGTGCCTTGCTGCAACATACGCAGCACCAGGCGCGCCGCGTGCTCGCCCGTCTCGTACATGTCAACATGCGGGTAGGTCTTGAACCCCACCATCACATCGGCGTTGTCGATCATCTTTTGCGTGATGTTGCCGTGCAGGTCCAGGGCCACGCCCAGCGGCACGCCGGGCGCAGCCGCCCGCACGCGGGCCAGCAGGTCGCCCTCGCCGTCTGGCGTGTTCTGGGCGACCATCGCGCCATGAAGGTCGAGCAGGATGGCGTCGCAGCCCGCCGCTGCGGCAACGATGCGGTCCGTCAACTGGTTGTAGGCGTCAGCATCCACCGGCCCACTGGGGTTGGCCGTGGCGGAAACGGGCGTCACGCACTGCGCGCCCACCCGCTCTGCTGCATCAATGAAAGCTGCCATCGCCGTTCGCATGCCGGCATTGGCCTGGAAGGCTGCGGTGTCGTAATCGGGTGCAAACGCCTGCAAGGGCGTGGGCACCGGGGAAAAGGTGTTGGTCTCGTGGTTCAGACGAGCGATCAGAAATTTCATGAAGTGCCCTTTGGAATGCAATGTGGGATGGGCCAGTGCTCAGGCCAAGCCCACGCCCAGATAGCGATCTTTGACCTCTTCATCCGCCAGGAAGCTTGCGTTGTCAGCGGTGTAAACGATGCGTCCCTGCTCCAGAATGCAATGGCGGTCGGCCAGTTGCGTGCAGACCTCCAGGTTCTGCTCCACCAGCAGGATGGCAACGCCTGCGGCCTTGATGGTTTTGAGCTGAGCCACAATCTCTTCCACAATGACCGGTGCCAGCCCTTCCACGGGCTCGTCGAGCATGAGCAGCTTGGGGTCATTCATCAACGCCCGGCCGATGGCCAGCATCTGCTGCTCACCCCCCGACAACTGCCCACCGCCGTTGCGCCTGCGCTCCTTGAGCCGGGGGAAAATGCGGTACACATCGTCCAGTTGCCAGGGGGAGCGCTTGCGCAGGCCCAGCATCAGGTTCTCTTCCACCGTCAGCAGCTTGAAGATGCCCCGGTGCTCCGGCACCAGACACACCCCCTGCCGGGCGATCACATGCGAAGCCTGACCCTGCAGCGGTTTGCCGACAAATGCCACACGGCCCTGCGTGGGAGCGACCACCCCGGCAATGCTCTTGAGTGTGGTGGTCTTGCCTGCGCCGTTGCGCCCCAGCAGGGTGACCAGTTCGCCGTTCCCCACCGTGAAACACACACCCTGAAGCACATGGCTTTTGCCGTAGTGGGCATGCAGGTTGTCAACATCGAGAATCATGCCTTGCCTCCTGTGATCATGTTGCCCAAGTACGCAGTCCGCACCCTTTCGTCGCTGCGTATGTCGTGTGGCATGCCTTCGGCCAGCACACGCCCCATCTGCATCACCGTCACGGTGTCCGAGATATCCATCACGATGTTCATGTTGTGCTCGATCAAGACCACCGTGTGTTCGTCGCGCAGGCTCTTGATCAAGCGCTTCATGTCGTCCAGGTCATCGATGCCCATGCCCGAAGTGGGCTCATCCAGGAAAATGGCCTTGGGCCGTGCAGCCAGGGCCATGCCCACTTCCAGCCGGCGCTGCTGGCCATGCGAAAGATTGCCGGCGGGGGTGTCTGCGAGGTTCTCCAGTCCCACCTTGGAAAGAACGGCGTCAATCACCTGCGACTGAGCACGCGCCCCTACCGGCTCGTGCCACGGATTCAGGGCGCGTGCAGGCTGTACGCCTTGCGCGCCAAGGCGCAGGTTCTCACGCACGGGCAAGCTCAAGAACAGGCTGGTTACCTGGAATGAACGCGCAATGCCTCGCTGCACCCGCCGATGGTCTGGCTCATGCGTGACATCCTGTCCATCAAAAAGAATCCGGCCCCCACTGACTGTCTTGGTGCCGGTGAGCATGTGGAACAACGTGGTCTTGCCAGCACCGTTGGGGCCAATCACCGAATGCACGGTATTCGCACGCACCTGGAGACTTACACCGCCCAGCGCTGCAAACTTGCCATAGTGCTTTTCGACATCAATAGCTTCCAACAAGATCGGGGTCTTTGGGCTCATGCCTGTTCTCCCTTCGCAGGTACAGCGGCTGCCGATGGCGCCACCACCGTGTCAGCCGACTGCTTGCGATGCCCTTGCAGCCGATTCCAGACCGTTTCACCCAGGCCCCACAGACCGCGCTGCATCCAGAGGCTGACCGCCATCAGAGCGATACCCAGCAGCAGCAGCCAGCGCGGCCACAGTTGAGACAGCCAGTCGGCCAGCAGCAGGTAGAACGCCGATCCCAGCAGCGAAGCAAACAGGTTGCCCGTCCCGCCAATAACGGTCATCACCAGGATCATTTCGCTGGTGTGGTACTCCGCGTTGGACAGCGGAGCCAGGCCGGTCATCATGGCATGCAGCGCGCCCGCGAGACCGGTGACAGCGCCCGAGATCACAAAAACCTGCAGCTTGAGCAGCCTGAGGTTGTAGCCAATGGCCGCCGCGCGCTCTTCGTTGTCGCGTACCGCCAGCAGGGTTCGGCCAAACGTGGAGCGGGACACCTTGAGCAGCAACCAGAACACCACCAGAAAGATCACCGAGACAAAACCATAGAACTGCCAAGGCGACGCCAGTGTCCACAGGTCAGCGCCAAAGACCGACAGGTTGGGGCGCGGGATGTCCATCAACCCGTTGTCGCCTCCGGTCAGGCCGGTGGCCGTGTAGGCCACGAAATAGAACATCTGCGCAAAGGCCAGGGTCAGCATCACGAAGTAGGTGCCGCGCTGGCGAATCGCCACCCAGCCCACCACGGCAGCCCCCAGCGCGCCCATCACCGTGGCCAGCAGCAGCGCCAGCGGCATCGGAACGGGCCAGCGGGTCAGCATCAGGGCCAGGGTGTAACTGCCCAGGCCAAAGAAGATGCCCTGCCCGAACGAGAGCAAGCCGGTGAAGCCGAGCAGCAGGTTGCAGCCCATGGCTGCCAGCGCAAAGATGAGCACCTCGCTGGCCAGCGAACCCGACTGCATCAGCAAGGGCATGGCGGCCACCACCACCGCAGCAAAAATGAAATGTGTGTACTTCTTCATGGGGTTCACTCCTTGCGGCCCAGCAGGCCGTGGGGACGCAACAGCAGCACCGCCGCCATGGCCACGTAGATCATCAGGCGCGCCCCTTCTGGCCACAGCGTGCTCATGACGCTTTGCACGATGCCGATCATCAAACCGCCCAGCAGTGCACCACTGAAGCTGCCCATGCCACCCACCACCACCACCACAAAGGCCACGGCCAGGGCTTCAATGCCCATGAAAGGCTCGGCCCCTCGGATCGGCGACGCCAACACCCCGGCCAGTGCAGCCGTGGCCGCGCCCAGGCCAAACACCAGGCTGAAGATACGCAGCACATTGATACCCAGCAGCGAAACCATTTCAGTCGATTCACTGCCCGCCCGCACCGCACTGCCCAGCCGCGTGCCTTCCAGCACCCACCACAGCAGCACGGCGAGCACGGCCGTGAAACCGATCACAAACAGACGGTACTTGGGGTAGATGAAACTGCCCCACATCACCACCCCTTGCAGCACGTCGGGCACCGCCACGCTGTCGCCCAGCGGCCCCCATTGCAGAATCACCAGTTCCTGCACCGCAAGCGCCAGGCCCACGGTCACCAGGATGTGAAACTCGTGGTCCGTGGCATACACGTGGCGCAGGATGAGCTTCTCGGTGGCCCAGCCAATGGCGCCCACCACCACCGGCACCACCACCAGGGCCAGCCAGAAGCTCATGCCCCAGCGGGTCATCTGGTAGCAGAAATACGCCCCGATCAGGTAGAACGCGCCATGCGCGAAGTTCACGAATCGCAGCAAGCCAAAAACAATGGACAGGCCCACCGCCAACAGGAAGTACAGCATGCCAATGCCGATCCCGTTGATGACCTGCAGAAGGTAGATATTCATAAAGTGCTCGGCCGAACGACCGCCAGCCGCACCTTGCCGGGGCCGCTGGGGTTCTCAAAACAAGGGGCGGGCACAGCGCCGGCACCGGGCCGTGCCCTGCCCGGCATATTGCAGGCGCTGTGGGGGTCAGGCGCGTTTGCAGCCCGTCTGGTCGATGGGCAGGAACGACTTGCCCGAACTGAGCACATCCACGTAGTCGTCCTTGTTCTTCATCTTGGACTTGGCCTTGCCCTTGAGCAGGTAGTAGTTCTTGAGCACCTGGTGGTCCGCCTTGCGCACTTCTTCTTCGCCGGTCAGCCCTTGGTACTTGTGGCCTTCTAGCGCGGCGATCACGGCCTTCTGCTCCACCGATCCGGCCTTGACGATGCCATCGATCAGCAGCTTGGTGCAGATGTAGGACCCCGCCAGGCTGTAGTTGGGGTTCATCTTGAGCTTGTCATTGGTGCGTTTGACGAGGTCGCGGTTGAGTTCGGACTCCACCGTGTGCCAGTACTGGGCACCGAAGTAGATACCGTCGCACAGGTCGGCGCCCAGCGACTCAAACTGCTCCAGCCCCGAGGCCCAAGCCACCAGGATCGTCATGTTCTTGTGCATGCCAAAACTCACAGCCTGGCGCAGGGTGTCGGCACACTGCGCACCAAAGTTCAGCAGCAGCAGCACATCGGGTTTGGCGGCCAGCGCGTTGGTGATGTAGCCACTGAACTCTTTTTCGGTCAGCGAGTGGTAGCTGTTGCCCACATGCTCGGCGCCCTTTTCCTTGAAGATGTTCTTGGCCGCCGACAGCAGGCCGTCGCCAAACACATACTGCGGCGTGATGGTGTACCAGCGCTTGGCCTTGGGCATGGAGTCGATCAGCGGACGCACGGTCTGCTCGATGGCGCCGAACGTAGGCACCGACCAGCGGAAGGTCGCGGCATTGCAATCCGACCCGGTGATTTCATCGGCCCCCGCCGTGGTCACGAACAGGCCACCGGCCTTCTCCGCCTCCTTGCCCATGGCCAAGGCCTCGCCCGACAGGATGCCACCTGCAAAGAAACGAGCGCCCTGCTGCTGCGCGGCCTCCTGTACCTTGCGCACGGCGGTGGCGGGCTTGCCCTCGGTGTCCAGCAGCGTGTAGGCCAGTGGGCGGTTGAGCGCCTTGCCATATTGCTCGATGGCCAGTCGCATGCCCATATCGGCGAACTTCCCGTTGGCGGCAAAGGGGCCGGACATCGGAACAGGGCAGCCAAACTGGATGGCGCCCGGGGCCTGTGCAAAGGCGCTGCGGGTCAGGCCCATGGACGCAGAAAGTGCACTCAGTGCCGAGACTTGCAGAAGATGACGACGTTGCATGGAGGGCTCCGGTGAATGGAAGTGGGAGATCAAGAGATGCCACCGCCATGGTGTGTTGGAAACCCCCTTCCTGGTCTTTCCAAATCTTTCATTTGGATTCATGCAAGCAAAGGGTTAACCCGCCACACCCTTCCTGCGGGCTCAGCTGCGCCGGGAGCACACCTCGCCCGGGCGGCACCCCAATGAACCGGGAGCGGGGGGATCAGTGCAGCCGCTGGGCGTCCTGCGCCAACTGCGCCGTGGCGGTGAAGGCGTAGCCAATCTGGTGCAGTGTCTTGACAGGCAAGGGCTCGGCAAACGCCTCGGCCGCCTTCTTGCGCAGCCGTGTGAGCAGCAGGTTGAGCCGCTCAGCGCCGTTCTGGGCGCGGGCACCAAACAGATGCGTGCTCAGGTCGCGCTTGGGCACGGGCTGGCCATCGGCACGCATGAGCTGCTGCAGGAACATGAACTCGTGGGTGGTTAACTGCAGACACTTGCCCTGCGGTGAAGACAGCACCCAGTCCTTCATCGCAAGCACCCAGCATGCAGGCTGTGCCGCAGATACGGCCACCGTGCCCAGCGATCCAGCGGAGTCCGCAGCGGCCCGAGGGGCCAGACGACTCGCCGTAGCATCGATATTGGCGGCCAACTCCAACAGGTTGACCGGCTTGACCAGGTAACGGTCCGCCCCCGCGCGCATGCCCGCGAGCCTGTCATCAAGAGAATCCCGGGCGCTAAGGATGATCACACCAACCTCGGGCCGGGACTTGAGAAGCGATGCCACGCTGAGCCCATCCTCGCCGGGCAGGCCCAAGTCCAAGAGGACAACATCAACAGGCTGAACAGTAAAACCCTTGTAAAAAGCTTCGGCACTGCACGCCCCCCAAACGCTGTAGCCCGAATCGAGCAAAAACTCTTCGATGCTGTGCAGTTGGTCGGAGTCATCCTCCACGATGGCGATGCTGGGCTTAGATTGGGTCATGTTGCAAATACCTCCGGCGCCCGACCGGAATGCAACATTCAGGCCACCGGTGTCACTGTCAACGGAATGTCGATTACGAAACGCATGCCCTTGGGCCGGAGTGCCTGTAGTTGGACCGCCCCACCATGCAAATCAACGATGCGTTTTACCAAAGCCAGCCCCAATCCGGCACCGGGTTTGCCCTCTGCTGTGCGTCCGCGGCGGTACTTCTCAAACACCAGTTTCTGTTCTTCTGGCGGAATGCCGGGCCCCTCAGCCTCAATGACAAAACGGCACTGAGCCCCCTCCTGGTGCACGCCAAAGGACACCGTGGTCCCTACCTCTGAATACTTGAATGCATTCGACAGCACATTCATGAGCATCACGCGCAGCAGCACTGGATCACCATTCAATGAAGGCAACCCAGGCTCCACCGCAAGATGCAGAGGATGCTCGACGGACAGTTGCCCGCCGTTTTCAGCTACCCACAAGCACAGCTCTCCTACATCGACGGGTGACGGCTCTACTGCAAAGTTGTGGCTATCGATGCGGTCCTGGGTCAGGCAGTTGTCAAAGAAATAGCTCAATCGCGCCGAGCCCCGCAGGATGCGCTGGGCCAGCGCCTGCTGTGCTGGTACGTCTTTGGATCGCAAAGACAACAACTGCCCAGCCGCATTGATCACGGCCAAGGGAGACCGAACCTCATGCGACAACATCGCAATGAAGTGGTGCTGATCGGTCAGCGTCTGCTCAATGGAGGCCACAGCGTTTTCCAACTCCTGCGTGCGCTGCGCCACCATCTGCTCCAGATCCTCAGCGTGCTCCTTCAGGTGCCCTGCCATATAGCCCATGGAATCAGCCAGGGACCGTAACTCGCGGATCGGGCTTGATTTCGGTGCTTGGGCATTCCAGTCGGCCTGGGTCAACCTGACCGCCCAATCACTGAGTACCTGCAAGGGCCTCACCAACCGGCTGGCCACAAACACCGAAAACATCACCGAAGCCAACAGGACTGCTACCGTGGTGTAAATCGTGTTGCGCAACACCCCGCGCAAAGGCGTATTGAAGCGGCTCTCAGGCAGGATGATCGCCATGGTTAGCACGGGACCGCGATCCAGGGCGTGCGTCCACCAACGCGCCAGGTGGCGCACGCCGTCAACCTCCATGAACCGGTTGCCTTCTCGTTGTCCGCTGTGCAGGATGTGTTCCCCCAACGCACGCATCACTGGATCACGGCTTTGGTCGATGCGCACCCTCTGCCCATCGACCAAGGCAGACACACCCGCAGACGGATCGTGCGAAGACATTGCCAGCAGTTCACCCGACGCCTCGGCCAAAAAGGCCCTGCCCCCCGACTCGGAGGCCAGCGCTGCCAAAAAGTCGTTGAGCTGGGACAGCGCCACATCGGCGGTGACCACCCCGATCAGCTGACCATCGCGCGAGCGGACGGGTGCAGAAATCCCCATGCCAATCGCGGCATACGCACCTTGCGCATCGTTGATCATGTAACGATAGGGTGCGTACCACGCGACCCCATCATTGGCTATCGCAGACTGGTACCACGGACGGCTGCGTGCATCAAAGCTCACCTCACTACGAGAAATCAGCGTCGGCTGGCGACTTATGGCGTCTATGCGCAGAACCTCCATCGCCCGGCCGTCGCTGATCCGTGCGCGCAGCATGCGCAATGCACGGTCTTCTCCAAGTGGGGGGCGGCTACCGGCGTAGTACTGGCCATCGGGCATACCCATGGATATGAAAGTCAGTTGGGGCTGCTGGTCGATCTGCAGCATGAACTGGCGCATCAGCACGTCGGGTTGCTGAACTATCAGGTATCCGGCGCGCACCTGCTCGACATTGAAAGCCACTACGCGCTGCGGCACGTCAAAAAAAGAGACTACCTTTTCGCGAACCCTGCCTGAGACCTCGTCAGCCAACTGCAGCGCAAACTCTTCCATGGCACCAGTAGCGGAGCGATAAAACAGACTGCTGCTAGCAAGCACAATGGGCAGCAACACCGCTAATAGTGCAAGTGTCAGGAAAGTGCGCAGGGCAAGACGGTGAGGAAACATTGGGAGATCGAGGGTGTACAGGCGCTGCAACCTCGGGGGCAGGCCCGCGCACGCGGTTGAGCGCATTGGCCTCAGATTCAATCACATGTACTCAATGCGGTGCCTCGAATCTTTGTTCGTTGCCCTCTTTGCGACTCAACCTACGGTACAACTATCCACAAGGTCTTCGAACGTTAGGCTCAGTTCGCATACCGTCGCATCTATCCCCCTGCATATCCTTAGGTACCTACCTGGCCGGAGACTGGCAAACGCTCAAGCCCTTAGGTAGCCCATATAGAATTTTTTTATTCCACAGCCAGGGTACAAAGACACTGGCGCCCCTTTTCGAAAACGCCAGCTACGCAGCGGTTTCTGGCTGCTACGGACGGGGTTTCATTGACGGCTGTGGAGCTGGAACCGGCCGCCCGGCACAAATGAAAGCAGTGGTAAATTTGAAGATGGCCACGAGTCCCGCCATTGGATGGGCTGCTCAGCAAAGATGCTTCCTCATGACCGGCGCCGTAGATAAAATTTGCGGCATCCATTGATCCACCGATTCAGCTTGAGAGGTTGTCGGCTCCTCCGACATGTTTGACCTCTCCGCTGCCATGCAAGGCTTTTTGCTTGCCCCCGGCCTTTTCATTTGTCCTGGTCCCAAGGACGCTCTCGTTCTTCGCGAAGCTCTTTTAGGTCGCTCACGGGCGATGCTCATCGCAATCAGTAGCGGTAGCGATCTCGTCCTGATTGCGGTAGGCGTTCTTGGTGTCTCAACGTTGCTTGAAACTCCCCCCGCTTCAAGCGTTCCTGCAGGTCACGGGAGTTGCATTGCTGATCGGTCACGCGGTGCACGCCGCACTTGCCGCCACCTGACGCCCTGACGCTACTCTTGCATTTGCGACCAAAGTCGGCGATAGCGGTTGGGTACGCCGCCTCTTGGTGATGTCTCTTGGCAATCCCGCCTTATGGCTCGATACCCTGGTCATTCTTGGATCAGTGGGGGCCGCGATGCCAGCTTCGGCCAGCGTCACGTTTTCAGTCGGTGCCTTTGTAACGTCCATCGCGTGGTTCACAGTATGGGTTTCTCTCGCCAGAGGTGCAAGCCACTGGCTGACCTCGTCAAGGAACTGGCGGATAGTGGATGTGGCCACTGCGATAGCAATGCTCGGCACGGCGTTCTGGTTGGCCACGGACCTCATTGCACGGCTTTGAGCGTCCTTCGGATGCGCTTGGTCCGCTTTGGGTGCACAGTTGTTACCTAGTCAAATTCCCATGACGTCTCAGACCAGCCTGAAGCGCCCTCAGCGCGGGAAGGTCGAAACCACCAACCCGCTAGGCCGGGACGGCCAGAGCGGCATTGGCTGCCGCGACCGAATGACCATACGGTCAATCACAATGCATACACCGCAAGACCAAGTTGCAACGCTAAAAATTCTGGCAATGACCTGGCAACGGCAGCAAAAACAAAAAACCCCGCTACATTTTTTGTAGCGGGGTTTTTATATTCCACAGTATCTTGGTGGTAGGACGTACTGGATTCGAACCAGTGACCAACGGATTAAAAGGCCAGGAAGAATCTTTTGAAAATCAAGACCTTAGCCTCGTTTTTATTCCGCAAACAACTTCCGCATCTGAGGCTGCAAGCCACGCAAACAGTCACAATCAACACCGATTGCGGAACATCTTGTGCCAGGCCAGAGGCGATTGATTAATGGCATGGTGCATCTAGCCCCAAAAAATCCTTGAGATATTCATTTAAAAGCGACAGTAAAACCTTCTTCAAGCGCATCAATTAACCGATGAACACCCGCCTCAACCAGCCTAAGCTCGGTAGAGCCTGGCGCAAGCACCCCTCTATTCTTTGATTGAAATGGGTCTTGAGTCACCGCATCAAAAAAATCGCCACAAGCGGTTTTGGCTTTCACAAAGGCTGAATTTTTCCCCACCCGCCGACTAAGCCGCTCAGTGCGAATGAGCACACGCTTAACCTCAAAAGATATTTCGGCTGATCGCACATCATCCTCCGGGTCGGAGGGAGGCAATGAGTAGTACTTGCGGCATTTCGAAATGACTTCAGCTGCCGCCTTGCTAATTGCATCAATTTCAGAACGAGTTTCTTTGCGAAGCTCGCGACGATTTGCCTGCTTATTGGTAACAACCCAAGAAATAGCGGCAAGAACCCATGTGACCGTGATCAGAAGATCCTTGTACACGACAAAAAAATTGCCCACCGCAAGCAAAATTTTCATTTTGCTTTATTTCTAGGGTCCTCAATGTACGACCATATGCGATCGACATAGGTATCAATTTCGGAGCTGATAGTAAGCTTTTTCCTAATCTCCTGAGGCTTCATGCCTTTAGCACGAACCAAGCCTCCGAATGCTTCATCAAGAAAAGAAGATCCAAGCGTCAGCACGCCGTCCAGGATAACTTTTACATCCTCCTTCAAAAGGGCAGGATACAAAAAATCCTCACGAAATCTCTCTCCCGAATTAGGCCCATCAGATAAATAACGCCCAGAGGGTGAGCGAGCGAAATCAGTCGCCACTGTAAGAATTTTAGTCATCATTTGCCAACACCTGAATTCTCCAAATAACCAAAGTACCGCGCACCGGGGTTTTTAATCTCCCATTACTCTCAATACCATTTTGATACTTGTAAAATCCGTTTCTACTGTATATCCCTAATTCACCTCGGGGGGAGTTTTTTGTAAAATCAAGCATCTCCGGAAGTCCCTTGCCACGATATGGCAGTCCGGTTCTTGTTCTTCCACCAACTGCAGCGGTAATCAACTGACCATCTGCTCTCCCCTCAGACCAAACTCTACCCTTGAGGTAATCTGAAACAATAGGCTTTCCCAACAAAGTCCCAGGTACTGATTCGCCTCGGTCGTGCAACGCTATAAATACAAAGTCATCGGTGATCGTCGCAAAGATCCACCAAGGCCCAGAGGCTTGGCAGTACGCATGGTGACCGACATTGATCATCGCCTCAGTAATACAGTTCCCAAGCCCTAGCTGCCGTTCAGTTCCAAGTAGCTCCTTAAGCTGCAACATGAACGGCTCCATCGGAGTCGCATCTGCGTTCTCTCCTCGAAAGTGATGCCATCGTTTTACATCGTGGTGAGATATCTGCTTTCTAGGGGGCAACCCTAGTTGGTGCAGCACCATCACCTGCTGAAGCATCTGCTCTACAAGGTCATCCTTAGGGTACTTTCCAGTCAGCCGAGATGGATACGATCGGGCCCACTGGTCAATCCATCCCATCAATATCAGCACCCCACACGGGAAAAGCAACGTTACCTTTGTGAAGTCTAGCGAGACCTCCCGCCCCCGACGTAGGAGGTCATCTACAGTCTCAAAAAAATCCTCAACCTCCTGCCTCACCTCCTTGCGAGCGTAGTAGTGAAGATGCTTCGGCACACTAACTACCACAGGCAAGACGGCAACGCTTGAGCGAACTCTCTTCCTCAATCGCCGCGATCGAAGACGCCCTCTACTCCGCAAACTCCTCGCTGCCTGGATACGCTGCCGCCTGAGTGCCCGCTGGAGACATTTGTTTGATAGTTTCTTCACGCAGACAGAGACGATTTTTTTGGCAAAGCATTCTATTGTAATGATGTGGACTGTTTGGTTACTAGACAACGTTCATTGCCCCTGATCCGACCAGTAGATTCCTGTCAGAACCCGTCACATGAAAACGCAGATAGATGAAGAGCGAAGGCCCGCCAGGCCTCGTTCTCCAGAGGGTCAGCATGGTCGGCGGAATCGACCTATTTAGAGGGTAGGCGCGGCGGGGTCTCGACTGCGCGCCGGGGCACCTGGGCGGGGTCCGGGCGGCAAGGGGGCGCGATGCCGGGGCGCATGCTGGCCCGCCACGGGGCCAGCAACGGGCCTCGGTACTGCGGGCGACGGGCAGTGGAGTGGATCGGTCGAACGTCTGTGTATAGGCGCAAAAAAGGCCACCTCGGGGGTGGCCTGGTGCTGTGTGGGGGAGACTACACGGCGGTGTGCTCTGCCGCAGCGGACGCGAGTCGCTGGGCGGCGATGTCGAAGTAGTGCTGGTCTTGCTCAATGCCGATGAACCGGTAGCCCAGCTCAAGCGCTGCCACGCCAGTGGAGCCCGAACCCATAAACGGGTCCAAGATGATCCCGCCAGGGGGCACGGCCTGGCACAGCTGGCGCATCAGGTCCACGGGCTTGCCTGTCATGTGGAATTTCTTGCGGTGGTCCACGCGCTCGCGTACCACGCCAGGCCATGGGCCGCCATGCTCTGCGATGGCCAGCGGACCATTCGACCCCCACACCACGTATTCAGCCTGGTGTCGGAAGTAGCCCTTGTGCGGGGCGCGCGATGCTTCGGTTTTGTCCCAAGGCACCAGGCCGCGCCACACCAGGCCGCCGGACTGGAAGGCATCGGTCAGCGTGGGTAGCTGGCGCCAGTCCGCGAACACCATGGCATACCCGCCCGGCCGCAGTGCCTGGCGCACCAGCGACACCCAGCAGCTGACCCAAAACGCCCAGCTACGGCCGTCGCGGTTGTCACCTGAAAAGTTGAGGTTGTGGGCTGCGCCTTCGGCGCCGCCGCCCTGTACGTACTTCGCGGCGGGGGACTGCATCCGGTCGCCGCGCATCATTCCCCCGCTGCTGTACGGTGGGTCGGTTATCAGTGCATCAACTTGGCCGAGTTGCTGCAGAACTTGCATGCTGTCGCCGCGATAGATCGTTGCGCCGCCGATCTGGCGGCAGTCGATTGCTTGAGGGGCCGGTGTGGCCGTGAGAGTGCTGTTCATGGTCTTTCATGGGTGGTGGCACTCTCGGGCGCTCTGGTGTGGGGCTCACGGCCCGCAGATGGTTCATCGTCCCGCAGCGCGGGCACTTGATCGCAATTTGTTCAAACACGGCCTCTGCGAGCTTTCGCCCACATTGGCCACAACGGATTTCTTCCATGGTGTCGGCATCGCCTAAGATGCGTCCCGCCTGTGCACAGGTGACGGGGCCGCTGGCCAATGCCGTGGGCAATCACGGCGGAGGGGTTTGCGTCGGGTGTTACCGCACCCTTCACAATCGCCCTGTCTTTTTTAGTGAAAACGGCCACAATACGTTGCGGCGAAAGCGTTAGAAGCTATCTATTTCGTAGCGCTTTCCTCCCCCTCCCCGACCGTGTAGGGAACGAAGCGCACGATCTCATCGCCCATCCACGCATTCAGCTCACTGAACCGCGCCTGTAATGGCGTGATCTCGTTGCGTGCGAAGACTTCGGCGGCGGGCCGCACGGCACCGAACCCGCCGGTGTTGCTGGGCACCACGCCCATCAACTGGGGCGGGATGCGGTGGGCCGCCAACAGGTCGTCGCGGCTCACGTTCTTGATGTTGAAAAACTCGTCCTTTGCGGCGACCTCGGACAAGGGAATGACCTGTATCCCGTCCTTCTTCCCGTTGGGCGCGTGCATGAACAGGTTTTTGAAATTGCCCGGGCCCTTGCTCTTCTTCAACGCCTCGCGCAGCGCATCCACGTCGCCCTGCTGCTGGGCCGCATCCGATAGGTACAGGATGAAGCCAGCGTGCGAGCCGTTGTTGTAATACTTGCGCCGGAACAGCGTGGCGCTTTCGTTGAGCCATGCCGACTGCAGCGCGGCCAGGTACTCGGGCAGGCCGTACACCTCCTGGTTCACATCGGGCTCCATCAGGTGGAACACCGACCCCGCCTTGAATTCGTGTTCGGTCTTGGCCCCGTGAACGAAGTAGTAGCGGTCCAGCTTCGCGCCGCGCCTCATGTACTTGGCCAGGGTGTGCCGAAGGGGCAAGGAGCCGCCCAAACGGTTGCGGGGGCCTTCAAGGTAGGAATTGCCGAACGTGAGGAAGTCCAACGCGAACTTGCTGAAAGTGGCGCGGTCCAGCAGCTTGTGGGGGATGAAGGTGCTGGCCAGCACGTTGCGCTTCACGTAGAGCGCGCTTGCATGGTGCGGACTCGCGCGAAACGACTTGGCCAGACCGTCCCAGCTCAGTGGCGGCTCATACCAATCCCCATTGATCCAGCTTTCGACGTAGTCCAGCAGCTCGCCATTCATCACCGGCAAGGGCTCCCCAAAAGTAAAGGCCTCAATGCGCGAGGACGCATCCGCGCCCACGTCAGTGGCCAGGCCGTCGCCAGGTGTCATCCGAAAATCTCCATGCTTGATTGGTTAGCGCCAGAACTACCTTCCAGCGGCTCGTTGTCAAGGGCATGCATGCAGGCCCATGCCAAATCAGCGTGCCCCGTCTGCTCGGTGCGGCCCGCCGTGTAGGTGGCTTGGCTACCGCTCGCTGTGAGAGAGCGCTTGATGGACATGAACGCCTGCGCCAGGTCGATGCCCACGGCGCCGTTGTCGAACTCAAGGCGCCCTTTGCTGATGATGCTTTTCGCTTTCAGCACCAGCATGGTTTTGACCTCGACCGAGTAATTGATGGCCTTGGCCGCCGGGTAGAACTTGCTCACCAGCTCGTACACACCCCGCCCCATGCCCGTGGTGTCGATGCCGATGTGCGCCACGTTGTAGCGCTCCGTGATCTGCTTGATGGCTTCCGCCTGAGCCTCGAAATCGAGCCCGCGAAACTGCTGGGTTTCCAGCACGCGGAACTTGCCGCCCGGCTTGGAGGATGGCGCCACCACCACCAACCCGGCCGAATCGCCCGAGCGCGAAGGGTCATAGCCCACCCACACCGGCCGATAACCAAATGGGCGCAGTGTCAGCTGGTGCACGTCGCTCCACTCCACCCAGCTGTCCACCATGCAGGCCTGCAGCTCCGACAGCGGGAAAATGCTGAATGTGTCGTCCATGAACCCGCACATCAGCAGGTTGGCGAACTCCTCGGGGCTGTACTCGTGGCGCAGCTCCTCAATGTCGAACAGATTGCACCCGCCATGCATGGCGTCCAAGATCGTGACGATCTGCCGCCATATCTTGTCCTCGCCCGTGAAGCCGCCAGACAGGTGAGAGTGCGACAGATCAAGGTTGATGCGGTCGGCTTTCGCGCGCTTTCTGTTGTAGCGGTCCCCGCTCCACAGCGCATAGGCCGGGTGCTGGATGCTGCTGGGCGTGGAAAAGTAGGTCTTGCGCCAGTGCTTGTGCATGGCCATGCCGGACGCCACCTTGTTCAACTCGTCAAACTTGCGTGTCCAAAAGCACTCGTCGAAGTAGAAATTGCCGTGGTAGCCCTGCGCCGTCAGCGCGTTGGTCCCCAGGAAATACAGCGTGGCTCCATTACTCAATACGATGGGATCGCCTGACAGTTCCACCCCGCAAGCCTCTTTGGCGAATGCGATGATGTACTGCTTGAAAATGTGCGCCTGTGCCTTCGACGCCGACAGAAAAATCTGATTGCGCCCCGTCTCCAGCGCATCGGCCAGGGCTTCGCGTGCAAAGTACCAAGTGGCACCGATCTGGCGGGATTTCAGGATGAACCGTGTGCGCTGATCCAGCGCGGCGCGCCAGGTCTTCTGGTACCCGAACAGAGAACCCGCAAAGCAGTCCAGTAGCTGCTGGTGCTCGTTCTCGTCAAAGTGGTTGCGCTCCGGCTGCTTCTTCGGCTTGTCGTTGCGCCGGTTGATGTTGGGGTTCAGGTCCGCTTCCTTGCCCGATTTTTCGTACTTGTGCACGCGGGCCAGCCGCTCAATTTGGCGGCCCAACAAGTCGATTTCCTTGTAGTCGCCACCGGTCTTGTTCTCCTTCATCACCAGCTGCGCCATACGGGTTTCAATCACCGCCTCGACCCGGTCCACGGGTTGCGCCTTGTCCCACTCTTCGGCATCCTTCCAGCCCTGCACTGTGGAGCGCGGTTCCTCGATATGGGCCGCGATATGTGTGACCTTCCACCCCTGCCAATAGAGGTGCCGCGCCGCGCGGCGCTTGTCGGCCGCCAGGCCGTCACCGGGCAGGATTGAAAAGGGCAAAGCCTTGGCAAGTGCGTCTTCAGACATGGGGCCAAGTTTGGGCCGCGTGGCTGTGAAAAAGCACACGCTCCCCTGCCCTACCGCATGTGCCTGACGCACACACATGCGGCATTCATTGATGGGTTCGCGCGACAGCGAGACGATGGCAACTACTGCAAACCATCGCTCTCAACGCAACCAAGGAACCCCATCACCATGGCTCAAAAAACCAGTGACAAACCCGCAGAAAAGCCCTTGAAGTCGCGATTCTTCCGTGTGGCAACCGAAGGCGCCACCACAGACGGCCGTGCCATCACCCGCGAACAAATCGACCAGATGGCCAAGAACTTCGATCCAGCCAAATATGGTGCGCGGGTGTGGGTGGAGCACATGCGCGGCTTGTACTCCGACAGCCCTTTCCGCGCCCACGGAGACGTGCTGGCCGTCGAAGCCCGCGACGTAGAAGAAGGCAGGCGCGCATTGTTCGCGCAGATCAAGCCACTGCCCGAGCTGGTGGCCATGAACAAGGCCGGCCAGAAGATCTACACCAGCATCGAGATGCACCCCAAGTTCGCAGACTCGGGCGAGGCATACATGACGGGCTTGGGCGTGACTGACAGCCCCGCCAGCCTGGGCACCGAGGTGCTGACCTTCGCGGCGCAGAAGCCTGAGACCAGCCCATTCACCAAACGCAAAAGCCACGCTGAAGCACTTTTCAGCGAAGCGGTGCACGCCGATCTGGTCTTTGAAGAAGACGACACCGCCGAGGCCGAGGCCGAGGCCAACGGCTCCAAATTCAGCGCGGTCATCGACCGCCTGGTGAAGCGCTTCACTGGCAAGACGAAAGACGACGACGCCCGGTTTGCAGAAGTGCTCAAGGGTTTTGAAGCCTTTGGAGCCTATGCCGAAACGCAGGAAAAAGCGCACGACACCCTGGCCAAGCAGTTCGCGGAGCTGTCGGACAAGCACGAAGCCCTGATTAAGCGGCTGGAAGAAACACCCGAGTCCGGCTTCACAGCTCGTCCGCCCGCAAGCGGCGGCGATGGCGGCGTTAAGACCGACTGCTGAGCCCACCCGCGCACAAAAGCAACCCTCGACTTCACCTCATCACCAAACAGGAAAGCCACATGCATATCGCAACCCGCCGCGCCGTACAGGCCTATTGCAGCCGGATCGCCACCCTCAACGGCGTGGACCGCGTGGACGAAAAGTTCACCGTAGCACCCTCCATCGCGCAGACCCTGGAAAGCAAGATTCAGGAGTCCGCAGATGTGCTCAAGCGCATCAACATCGTGCCCGTGCGCGAGCAACAAGGCCAGAAACTGGGACTTGGCGTCGGTGGGCCCGCTGCCAGCCGCACCAACACCAAGCTGAAGGACCGCGCTACCCGCGACCTGTCTGCGATGGACTCCACGCAGTACCACTGCTTTCAGACCAACTTCGACACCCATCTGGAGTATTCCAAGATCGACATGTGGGCGAAGTTCAAGGACTTCCAAACCCGTCTACGCAACGCGTTGATCCAGCGCCAGGCGCTCGACCGCATCATGATTGGGTTCAATGGCACGTCGGCCGCCGTCGAAACAGACCTGGCGGCCAACCCCATGCTGCAGGACGTCAACAAAGGCTGGCTGCAGCAGCTGCGCGAGACAGCGCCCGAGCGGGTCATGGACGAAGGAGCCGCCGGAGCGGGTGCCATCAAGGTGGGCGACGCTGCGGGCTCGCACTACAAGAACCTCGACGCGCTGGTGATGGACTCCCTCAACCTGCTCGACCCCTGGTTCCACAACGACACCAGCCTGGTGGCCATGGTCGGCCGCGACCTGCTGCACGACAAGTATTTCCCCATGGTCAACGTCAAGCAGGCGCCCACCGAAGAACTGGCCGCGCAAGTCATCATGAGCCAAAAGGCCATCGGCAACGTGCCAGCGGCAGCGGTGCCGTTCTTCCCCGGTGCCTCCATCCTCATCACCAGCTGGGACAACCTTTCGATCTACTGGCAAGAGGAAACCCGCCGCCGCCTCTTCACCGACAACGCCAAGCGCGACCGCTACGAGAACTACGAGAGCGTGAACGAAGCCTATGTGGTGGAGAACGTGGGCAAAGCGGTGCTGCTGGAAAACATCGAGCTAGTTTGACCGGGTGCGGCATGACATCCCCCGCCCGAGCACACAAACTGCGCGTGCTGGCCGAGCTGTCGGCCAGAGCGGCCCCGCACGGCCAAGAAGTGCGCGGCAGTGCCTACGAACTGATGCTGCGCCAGCTGGCTGAGCACAAGCGCCTACTGCGGAGCATCCAGGCGGTTGCACGCAAGATCGAGGCAAAGCGAGAGCTGCTGCCCGTGTACGACGAATACCTGACCGGCGCCCTTGCGGGTGGTCAGGGCGGGCACGACATGGTGCTTGTCACATTGATGGTGTGGCACATGGACACCGGATCTTGGCTGCGTGCCCTGGAGCTGGCCCGCTACGTCATCGACCACGGCCTGGCTATGCCTGCCGACTACTCGCGCACGCCAGCCGTGATCCTGATCGACACAGCGGCCACTGCGGCGCTGGACGGCAAGCTCTTTGGGGACGAAGCCGTGCGCGTACTCGCCACAGTGGCGCAACTCACTGAAGGCCACGACGCCCCGGACCAAGCCCGAGCCAAGCTGCTCAAGTCCATCGGCTACGCCCTCATCGGCCGCACACCAGCCCATACGCCCGACTACGCAAATGTGGACGAAACCAAGGCCCGTGCGGCTATGGCGCACTTCACCCGTGCAAACGAACTGTTCGCGCAGGTGGGCGTGAAAAAAGACATGGAACGCCTGGAGCGCCGCATCAAGGCGGCCACCGGCACCGACTGAGCGTACCCCGCACCCCGGCGGCTCCGGGTGCCGCGACCAAGCGCACAAGCCTATCGGTCAACGCACCCGGACCACCGCCGATCTATTCCCATCGACCCGAGGCCCGCCCGTGAGTTTTGTCGCCACTGCCTATCCGCCCATCGAAGCCGAAGACGCCCAGGTCGAAAACGACCCGTGGTTTCCAGCCATCGACGCGCCCAAGGTCCGCGAGGCCTGCCTGCTGGACGGCACCGTGACGGCCGCACGCCTGGCCGAAGCCATCGGGGGCGCCATCGACGCGGTGAATGCAGAGCTGCGCACCTACAAGGCCGACCAGCTCGCCCAGGGCGTGGACTCGCTGGCGGATGCCGGCGACGGCCGCCAGGCTGGCCGATACCTGCGCGCCATCCATGCCCACGTGCAGGCCGATCTGGCCGAGGCGTACCGAGAAATCGACACCACGCCCCACAACGACAGCAAAACCGAACGCATCCGCGAGCGCATCGAAGCCAAGGTGGACGAACACCGCCGCAAGCTCCGGTGGGCAATCTCCGACCTGTTGGGCCGGCCGCGCACCACCGTGGAGCTGATCTGATGCGCGCCATTGCACAGCAGCACGAAATGCTGGACGAGCTGTGCCGCCGCACCACGGGCAGCACGGCCGAGGTGGTGGAGGCCACCTTGGCAGCAAACCCAGGCCTGGCCAAGCTGGGGCCGCGCCTGCCAGCAGGAACCGTGGTGCAAATCGTTGTCCCGCCAAAGCGCACCCAAAAACAAACCATCAACCTGTGGGACTGAAAACACCATGGACCGTGAAAGCATCATCAAAGCCATCGGCGTGGAAACCGCCAAGGCATCGCCACCCGTTGCCGTAGTGGCCCATCAGGCCGTCAATGGCTGGACCATGAGCCACACGCTCACCGCCCTGACCATCGTGTACGTGGCAGCGCAGCTGGGCTACCTGCTGTGGAAGTGGCGCAATGAACGCGCCGAGCGCATCGCAAAGCAGGCCGCGTGCGAGGTGGCACAGTGACCACCAGCACCCGCCAGCGCATCGCCGTGGCGCTGCTGTCGCTATCGGCCGCCGGCTTTGCCACATGGAAGGCCAGCGAAGGCGACGGCCCCACCAGCGTACGGGCCGATGGTGCCGTGGTGCACCACCCCTACGTGCCCACGGCGGGCGACGTGCCCACCATCGGCCACGGTTCCACCCGGTACGAGGACGGCACGGCCGTGCGCCTGAGCGACCCGCCCATTACTCGCCAGCGGGCCGAGCAGCTGGCGCGCAACCTGCACAACGCCGACGAGGTGCGGTTCAAAGCCAGCCTGCCGGGTGTGCTGCTGTACCCCGGCGAATTCGACCTCTACCAAGACTGGGTGGGCCAGTTCGGCAGCGGCAACTGGCGCAAGCCCAATTCCCCACGCACCTGGCTGCTGCGCGGCGACTACGTGGGCGCCTGCCAGGCGCTGCTGCTGTGGCGCTTTCAGGCCGGCCGGGATTGCCGCCTGCCGCAGAACTGGGGGCCGCAGGGGTGCAAGGGTGTGTGGATCCGGCAACAAAAGAGGCATGCGGACTGCATGGCGATGCAATGAGCCAGGCCCCACACATCGAGCCGCTGGCCACCTACCACCGCGAGGTGTTCGTGACCAGCTCGCGGGCGAGAACCAAAACCAAGCCCGCACGGCCGGCGCAGGTGGAAATCTGCTACCAGGCGCACGGCTTAAGCCTTGTTATCGCCATGGCGCCCGTTGATGCCGAGGCCGTGGCCGAGGAACTGGTGCACGCCGCCGCCCGCGTGCGCGAAATCAACCTGTCCCGCGCCGCTGCAAAGGAGCCGAAATGCTGACCACCCTGCGCGCCAACGCCTGGAAATACACCGCCATCGCCCTGGGGCTGGGCCTGGGCTTCGCCCTGGTGATGCAGCCCCTTCGCCTGGCCGAAGCCCAGCTCGAAACCGCCCACACCGAGAACACCCTGCAGACCGAGCGCACCACCGCCGCGCGCATGGCCCTCAAGACCTCAGAACGCTACCGCACCCTGGAAGGAAAACACCGTGACGAAATCGCCCAAACCGACACCACTGCACAAACCGCCCTTACTGCTGCTGATGCTGGCCGCGCTCGCGCTGTTGATGCTCGCAACCGGATGCAGCGCGACCTTGCCGACTACCTCACCCAGCACCGTGCCGCCGCCCAGGCTCGCGCCGCTGCCGGCCAGTGCGCGCCAGACACCGCCCCCGCCGATCTGCTTGCCGACATGCTCAGACGCGCAGACGACAGAGCGGGAGAACTCGCGCACGTTGCTGACACCGCCCGCGCCCGTGGGCTCGCCTGCGAGCGCGCCTACGACAGCGCCCGCAACATGATCGAGGCCGCCCAAAATGGAAAAGCCGAGTAGCCTGCGCGAGACGCTGACCAAGGCCCTGCCGTCCGTCAAGAAAGACCCGCAGAAGCTGGCCATCTTCATCACCGGCGGCCGGATCATGCACAGCGGCACCGACTCGCTGTCGTTTGAGTACGCCTACACCCTGCGCGCGCTGCTGCTGGACTATGCGGGCCATGCCGACGCGGTGATGGCGCCCCTGGTGGAATGGATGAAGCGAAACCAGCCGGAGGTCTTCGAAGATCCCGAAAAGCGTGCCCGCGCCATCCGCTTCGAGGCCGAGTATCTGAGCGCCAAGGCCATCGACCTGCAGATTGACCTGGAACTGACCGAGCGCGTTATTGCGCGCCCGCGAGCAAGCGGCCCAGCCGGCGCGCTGGAACTGATCCACCCCAAGGAACCACCGCCACAGCTGGCGATCCTGCAGGCCGAACACTGGGAGGTGTACCTGCGCGACGAGCTGCTGGCCGAGTGGGACTACGCCCCCCGATGAAATACCTGTTCACCGCCTGCTTTCTGGTGTGGGAGGGATACAAGCGCATCCGTGGGTGCTGGCGCCGCTGGGTGCGTGCCCGCCAACGTGGGGAAGGTTGACCGATGGCCGACGACTTCATGCAGCTGGAAGACTGGCTGCAACCCCTGCTGGATCGCCTGACCGATGCCGAGCGCCGCAAACTTGCCCTCGACATTGCGCGCGAGCTGCGCCGCGAGAACGCCGCCACCATCCGCGCCCAGCACGGGCCGGACGGCGAGGCCTGGGAACCCCGAAAGAACCCGATGCGCGACCAGCGCGACCAGCGCGGCCAGTTGCGCAAGCGCAAGGCGCAGAGCATGTTCACCAAGCTGGCCGGCGCCAAGCACCTGCGCGCCCAGGTCGAAGGCGGCGACGCGGTTGTGGGCTTTGCGGGCCGCACCGAGCGCATAGCGCGCGTGCACCACTTCGGCCTGCGCAACAGCGTGAAGCCTGGCGGCCCGCAATACGACTACCCGGCCCGCCCACTGCTGGGCATTTCCGACGACTTCACCAAGCAGCTGCAGGACCGTCTGCTGTCTCACCTGGCCGGGGGGTGATCTGCTGAATGTGTGCGTCTTGCACACAGGGCAAACCGCGTGCGTTTACGCGCACGCGCGGGCACCATCAAATGCATGGATCGCCCCGTAGATCAACCCGAATCCCCCTTTGAAATCCTGCGTCGCCTGGACAACGTGGCGCGCATGGGCACTATCGAGGAAGTGCGCACCACCAAGCCCGCGCGGTGCCGTGTTCGCTGTGGCGACATCCTCACCGGCTGGCTACCGTGGGTAGCTGGCCGCGCAGCGGGCCAGAACGGCGCCATCTGGTGGCCACCCGTGAAGGGTGAACAGGTGCTGATGCTCGCCCCCGGCGGCGACCTGAGCAACGCCATGGTGATGCCTGGCGCATTCAGCGACAAGAACCCGCAGGCCAGCGAGAACCCCGACATATTCCGCATGGACCTGGGCGGCGGCGCCTACTTTGAACACGACGCGGCGGAGGGCGTTTTCAGGATGGAGGCCATGGCCTCCATTCACATCATGTGCATGGGTTCGTTCATCACCATCACCGAGAAATCCATCACCATGGAGGCCGGTGGCGGCACCTTGGTGCTGAACGGCGACGGCATCACCGTTACGCCCGATGTGCTGGCCAAGGGCATCAGCCTGGTGAACCACGTCCACCCTGGTGTGAAACAGGGCGGCGACCGCACGGAGAAGCCGGAATGAACCGCACCACCGGCCAATCCATCACCGGCCTGGACCACCTGCGCCAGTCGCTGGGCGACATTCTCACGACGCCCATTGGCTCGCGCGTGATGCGGCGCGAATACGGCTCGCTGGTGCCCGAGCTGATCGACCACCCCGACAACCTGGCCACCCAGGTGCGCGTCTATGCGGCCGTGGCCAGCGCCCTGATGCGCTGGGAACCCCGCTTTCGCCTCACGCGGATTGAATCCTTGCGCGAGGCCGACCGACCCGGCGCCGTGCTGTTTCGACTGCACGGCACCTACGACCAGCGCGGCCGTGTCGGCCCGCTGTCCCTGAACGTATCCGTGACGGGCCGCGCCGCATGAACAACCTCGACCTTTCCGCCCTGCCCCGCCCCGCTGTTGTCGAAGCCCTCGACTACGAAACCGTGCTGGCAGAGCTGCGCGCCGATCTGCTGCGACTGTACCCGGCCGCCGCCGAGGTGATCGACCTCGAAAGCGAGCCGCTTATCAAGCTGCTGCAGGTGGCCGCCTACCGCGAGCTGCTGATCCGCGCCCGCATCAACGATGCCGCAAGCGCCGTCATGCTGGGCTGGGCCGTGGGCACCGATCTGGACAACCTGGCCGCACGCTACGACCTGGCGCGCCTGCCGGGTGAAGACGACGAGCGCCTGCAAGAGCGCGTGCTGATGGGCTACCACGCACTGTCGGCGGCTGGAAGCCCGACCAGCTGGCGCTTGCGCGCACTGTCGGTATCGGTGGACGTGCGCCAGGTTGATGTGTGGGCCGACCGCCCAGGCCGCGTCAAGGTGTGCCTGCTGGCCCGCGTGGCGGCGCGTGTCGAAGACGTGGACGCCCAGCAGCAAGCCATAGGCCGCGCCCTGTTTGGCGAGCATCCCGAGGCCGGGGCCAATTCCATGTGCTGGCGGGTTGCGGTGCCAGGCGATGCCATCGTGGGGCAGACCGAGGCCGCGCTGCTGGCCGAAGACGTGCGCCCCCTGACGGTTGATGTGGACGTGACGGCCGCGCGCATCCTGCCACTGGCCGTGGCCGCCACGCTGGTGCACCCGCCCGGCCCCGATGGCGCCGTGCTGGCCGCCGCTGCCACCGAGCGCGTGCGCAAGCTGGGCCTGCGGGCCGCTTTCCGCGTGGACATGACGCGCGCCGCGCTGGTGGCCGCCCTCATGGGCGAAGGCATCCGCGACGCGGTGCTGGCCACCCCTGCCGCCGACATTGCGACCGGCGCCGGTGAAGTGCCCGTCATCACGTCCATCACCGTCACACCCCAGGCGCGCCATGACTGACCGCCACCACCTGCTGCCGCCCAACGCCACGCCCCTGGAGCGCGCGGCATCCTCTGCCATGGGGCCGTGGACCGTGGGCGACGCTGCGCTTTCGACGTTGCAAGATCCCGCGCACATCCCCGCGCACCTGCTGCCGCACATGGGCCTGGCCGAAGACGTGCCCGTGTGGCCCCAGGCCGAGGCCGAGCGCCGCGCCGTCATCAAGGCCAGCCCGCGTTTGCATGCACTGATCGGCACCCCGCGCGGCCTGCGCGAGCTGGCCCGCCTGGGCGGCGCCCGCATCGAGCGGCTGGAAATGCCGCCCGCCAAAACCTTCCTGGGCTACTGGGACGCCGAAAGCCGCGCCCAGTGGCTGGCCGCACATCCCGAGATGCGCATCTACAGCCAACGCGAGCGCGCACCCTGCGAAGGCCTGATGCTTGGCCGCGGCTTTGTGGGCGCACAGGCCGAGCCACCGGCCCGCACCAGCGCCATGGCGCGCTCTGCCATCCGCGCGGAAATCCGCTACCCCACCGGCCAGGTGCAGCCCCTCACCACCCACGGCTGGACCGACATGGCGCAGGACCGCACCGCCACCGTAGACCTGGCGCGCCGCGCCGTGGCCCGTGGCCAGCACCTGGGCCAGCCCCTGGCCGGTCTTCTGAGCCGCGCCGACGCATCCACCCGCTACTGGCGCGTGCAGACCGTCAACTACCGCGAGCGCCTGCAGCTGCTCACGCTCAAGCAAATGGCGCCATCGCTCGCGCCCCTGTCGCCCGATGCCGAGCCCGTGGCCGAGCGCTCACCGCGCCCGCATGTGCTGTGCGCCGGCTTGCCCCTGGGCGGCTTCACCGTGCGCAGCGACAGCGCGCGGCGCATGTATGCCCGCATCCGCCTGCACGACCCGGCTGTGGCCAACGTGCCCAAGCACGGCCCCGCGTACCTGGGCTTCACTCGCCTGAGCAGCCCGCCATTTGTCGCGCTGGCCCATGTGCGCATGCCCGCACGGCGCCAGCCCTTCGCCATGGCGGGCACCGCCATGCGTGCCACGCTGGCCGTGGGTGATGCCCGCGAGCGCATGGCCCCCGCCCTGGACGCCATGGACTGGGCGCGGGCCGCGCACGACAAGGTGCTGATCCGCACCCGCCTGCACGCCACGGCGCGCGCAAGCCGCATTCACAAGGCCGGTGCCGTGCTGGCAGGCCAAACCATCAACCGGAGCTAACCCCCATGAGTGAAAAGCAAGTCATCTACCGCGACCGCCAGGAACTGCAGGCCGCCGACCTCAACAACTCCCAGACCTGGGCCGACGACGCCCTGCGGCACGTTGTGACCGATGCCATTACGGGAGAGCGCCAGTTCACCGGCATGACGGTTTCCGCCCGCAGCGCCACCGAGCTGGAAGTGGCCGCCGGCCGCCTGTATGACGGCCCCAGCGGCAAGGTGTTCGCGCTGGACCCCGCCCAGGTGCACAGCGTGTTTGCCATGCTGCCGCTGCAGGACCAGAAGTGGGTGGCCGTGAGCGTGTTTGGTGCCGAGGAAGACACCGACATTCAGCCACGCGACTTCCTGATCGACCTGCAAACCCGCGAGGTGGAGCCCGAGGCGGTGGCCATGCAGCGCCGCCGCGTGGCCACGGTGCACATTGCCCAGGGCCTGGAGTCGCCCACCCCCGAGCGCCCCGAGCCGCCCACCGGCTACACGCTGATCGCCCACGTTCGTCTGTCGCCAACCGGCGTGCAAGAGGTGGTACTTGCCGAAGGCCGCCGCCTGCCCAACCTGCAGCGCGTGGACGCCCGCCTGCGAGTGGCCGAAGGCTGGATGTTGGCCGCCGAGCCGCGCATTGCGCACATCATGAGCGACATTGCGGGCCTGGGCTCCGAGGTGGCCAAGCGCGCCAGCATCGACCAAGTGGTGACGCTGGCGCTGGACATGGCCAGGGTGAAAGAACGGATGGAAATCCCCGACGACTACGCGTTCTACGGGGCCGACCACTTTCTGACCGACGACGAGAGCGACACCGCCCACGCCGACTACCTGGCCGACGCCTACGAAGGCGCCCGCCCGGTGATCGTGGCCACGCACAGCGGTGTTATGTCACTGCTCAACCCCATGGACCCCGAGGCGCGCATCAGCGCCGGCGCCCTGCTGCTGCCTGCATTTGAGGAAGTGACCCGCCTGCGCATGGAAAACCGCGCGGGCGAGCTGGCCATCAATCAATACCAGTACCAGACCTTCAACGCGGTGCAAAAGACCATCAGCCGCGAGCGCGTGCGCTATGGCGACACGCTCACCTACTGCACCAACGGCGGCTTTTGGAAGTCCGGCATTTACGACTCGGTAACAGGCATCCTGCGCCGTGGCAATGAAACCTGGCAAGTCGAAGATGCGGACCGTGAACGCGCCCTCTTGGACCACCAGTTTCTGCGCGTTACCCGCCTGTGGATCGACACATGGCAGGAACCATATTGGACCGTCGTGAGCACCGAGCATGTGGTGCAGGGCTCCGTGCTGGCGCAAACCGTGCTGATGGCGCAAACCGGCTGGCTCACCAGCATGGAAATGTTCGTCACATCGGCCGACCCGGCCGGCGGCCTGACGGTGATGCTTACCGAGGCGGCATTGGGCCAGCCCGATGTGACCAAGGTGCTGGCCCGCGCCACGCTCGCCCCTGGGGCCGTTACGGCGGGCTGGCTCAAGGTGCCATTTACCGACCCCGTGCTGGTGGAGTCGGGCAAGCGCTACGCCCTGGTGCTGGTGTCGGGTGCGGTCCACCGCGTGGGCTTTTGCGAGGGCACGGAATACACCCAGGGCATCCTGATGTACGCCCAAGACGGCGCCTACTTCACACAGGCCGCCGAACGCGACCTGATGCTGCGCCTGAACTTCGCCCGCTTTGCATCGCCGCGCGCCGTGGTGCAAATGCAGCCGCTGCAGCTGGCGGGCGGCATCCAAGAGCTGGACATGCTTTATGACGCGGCCGTGCCCGCCGGTTGTCGCCTGGTGTGGGAATACCAGACCGGCGGCCAGTGGCGCCCCATCACCACCGAGAACGCGCCCCAATTCGGCGGGGCTGCGTTGGTGCCACTGCGCGCTGTGTTCATCGGCACGCAAGACCTGATGCCCGCTGTGCGCCCCAGCACCGCCCAAGTGACTGTGAGCCGCCGGGGCAGCGCATTCGTGCACATCAGCACAAACCGCGTCCTGGGTACGCCGTCCAAGAACATCCGGGTTCGCCTGCTGCTGGAAGATTTCAAAGCCGACCAAGGCCATACCGTGGACTGCCGGCTGATTGTGGGCGGCGCCCTGGTGGCGGCCACATCACACCGCGACGAGGTGGTGGACGGCCGCAGCTTCTGGCGTGAGTTCCGCTGGACCCTGGCGGCCAACACCGGTGCCTACCGCATCCGCATCGACGGCGCGGGCGTGACAGGTGCGCACCCCTGGCATGTGGCCGAGCGCTACGACCTGGCGCTGTAAGCGGAGCCGATATGCCAAAGCGATTCGAGGCTTACCGGATGCGGGACGGCGTGACGCCGCTGTCCCAGGACTACTTCAACCCCATCTTTGGGGACATTGACGCCCGCATTGCCGAGCTGGAAGAACGCCGCGCCGACCTGCAAGCGGTGGTCGATGAGCTGACGCAGTTTGGCCTGCAGCGCATCGACACGCTGGTGGGGCCTGCCATGGCCGAAGTGACCGCCATGCTGGAGCTGCTGCGCGAACGCCGCGACCAGCTGGAAGCCGCCATTGGCAACGTGGCCGACCTGGCCACGCGTACGCAGATGGAGCAGACCATCGGCGACGCAATCGAGGCAGAGTCCCAGGCACGAAACGAAGCCATCAACCTGGCCGTGCAGCTGGAAGCCACCACGCGCGCTGCAGCCATCACGGCCGAGGCCGCAGCCCGCGCCGCCGCCATTGCCCTGGCCACCGCCAGGCCCAGCGGGTCCACTGTCACGTATGACGGGAACGGCCGGGTGTCGGGCATCACCGAGACATTGCCCCAGGGCGAGCGCGCCACCGTGCTGACCTACACCGCAGCCGGGCGGGTCAACACCGTGGCCGAAACGCTGGCCAGCAAGACCCGCACCACCACTTACGCCTATGACGGTGCGGGCCGGGTGAGCGGCTATTCGGTGGTGGAGGTGTAAATGTCCGAAGCCCTGATTGCACCAATTTACGGCGAGGCGTTCGAGCTGCGCCGCCAGTTCCGCCAGCTCTATGGCAACGGCCTGGCACTCGACTATCTATTCGCCACCGTAGCGCCCACCGGCGCCCAGTTGGAAGCCTGGCTGGCGACCGATGCCAATTTGGTGGCCTACCAGCGACTGATTGCCACCGCCGTGGGCGCCAGCGCGGTGTGCGCAAGCGCCGCCGCTGTGGCGGCCGTGGTGGGCAGCGCCACCGCGCTGGCTTACCTGCGCGACAGCGACACAGGGCGCGCCGCAATGCTCAACTCAAAAACCGCCATGGCTGCTGTGACCGCCAGCGCCACTGCGCCGGGTGTGCTGCTGGCCAGCGCAGCGGCGCGGGCTGCGCTCTACGACAACGAAACCGCCTGGACGCAGTTCATCGCATCGCCCAATGGGCGCGCCGTACTGTCGGCCATAGCGCAGGAACACAGCATCACTGGGGTTGTCGTCTTTGCGTTCCCGCCAAACGTGGGGGTCACAACCCGCATTGCCTTTTTGCAGCAGAAAACGAGCAGCGGCACCACCGCGTCCATCGCCGGCGCCGGAGTGGACACCTACACCACATCCAGCCTGGCATTTATCGACCGAAACGTGCGCGTGACGGGCCTTTGCCACCGATCCGTAAGCGGCGGCACGACTTCGACCGTGCGCTACGTGGTCATGCAGTAGGTCCCCTTTCCATGAAAACCAAACTCATCATCGTGGCCGGCTCCATCATCGGCACCACCACCCCCGACGATCCCAACGGCTACCACCTGGTGGACGCGCCCGAGGGCTTCGACGGCGACCTGGCTAGCGTGGAATTCGACGCCCAGGCCGGCGTGGCACGCCTGGCGCTGTCGGGCGTGCAGGCCCGCCGCATTGCCGTCATCAAGGCCGAGGCCGCCGCGCACCTGGCCCGCACCGACTGGAAGTTGGACCGCGCCCGAGAGCGCGAGAAAGCCGGCTGGGCGCAGCTGGCGGACCTGGCCGCCGTGCTGGCCCAGCGCGAGGCGGTGCGCCGCAGCAGCGACGCCGCCGAAGCGGCCGTGCGGGCCCTCACCGATGCGGCGGCCGTGCTGTCCTTTACCTGGGCGCCTGATGCGGTTCCCGTGCCCGCACCGCGCCTGCTCACGCACGAGCAGTTCATCCGGCGCTTCACGCCTGCCGAGTGGGAGGCCATGACGGCCGCCGCACGCGCCAGCACTGCCATGGATGCCTGGATGCGCCGGTTCACGCTGGCCACGGTCGTGAGCCTGGACGATCCGGCCACGGCCGCCGGCGTGCAAGCGCTGGAGCTGGCAGGCATCCTGGCCGCCGACCGCGCCGACGAAATCCTGGGCGCCGTGCCATCGGAGGCCGCCGCATGAAAGCCTGGCTGCTGAACCTGGCCATTGCCGTGGACCAGCTGGGCAACGTGCTGCTGGCGGGTGCGCCCGACGAAACCCTATCGAGCCGCGCGCACCGCATGCGCGCCAAGGGGCACCGCTGGTGGGGGTGGACCGCCGCCGCTATCGACGCGCTGTTCTTCTTCGACCCGAACCACTGCGCCCGCGCCTACGAATCGGAAAAGCGGCGCCTGCAGCAACCCCGCGACCTTCGCAACTGACCACACCAGACCCAACCATCCAAAGGAGAACCCCATGGCTACACAAGCAAACTACCACCACGGCGTGCGCGTTGTCGAAATCAACGAAGGCCAGCGCAACATCCGCATCATTTCCACGGCCGTGCTGGGCCTGATCTGCACGGCCAGCGACGCGGACGCCACCGCGTTCCCGCTCAACACCCCGGTGCTGGTTACCAAGGTGGACGCCGCCATTGCCAAGGCCGGCTCGCTGGGCACCCTGTCCGGCGCGCTGACCGCCATCCGCGACCAAGCCCGCCCCATCGTGGTGGTGGTGCGCGTGGCCGATGGCGAAGGCGCCGACGCTGCCGCCAAGCTGACCGACCAGAACGGCAAGGTGATCGGCACGGCCGTGGGCTCGCAGTACACCGGCATGCAGGCCCTGTTGGCCGCCAAGGCCAAGCTGGGCGTCCAGCCGCGCATCCTGGGCGCGCCAGGCCTGGACACCCAGGCTGTGACCACCGCCCTGGTGGCCGTGGCGCAGAAGCTGCGCGCGTTCGTGTACGCCGAGGGCCACGGCGATGACGTGTCGGAGGTGATGGACTACCGCCAGAACTTCGACGCCCGCGAGCTGATGGTGATCTGGCCGCGCGTGAAGGTGGCCACGCCTGGCACGGGCGTGGTGGTGGACGCTTCGCCCGTGGCCTACGCCATGGGCCTGCGCGCCAAGATCGACGCCGAGCAGGGCTGGCACAAGACGCTTTCCAACGTGCCCATGAATGGCGTGCTGGGCATCGACAAGGATGTGTTTTGGGACTTGCAGAACCCCGACACCGACGCGGGCCTGCTGAACGCGGCCGGCATCACCACGCTGATTCGCAATCAGGGCTTCCGCTTCTGGGGTTCGCGCACCTGCGCCACCGACGAGCTGTTCGCGTTCGAGAGCGCCACGCGCACCGCGCAAATCCTGGCCGACACCATGGCCGAGGGCCACTTCTGGGCGGTGGACAAGCCGCTGCACCCCAGCCTGGTGAAAGACATTCTGGAAGGCATCAACGCCAAATTCCGCGAGCTGAAAAACCTGGGCTACATCCTGAACGGCCAGGCCTGGTACGACGAGGAGGTGAACGTGTCGGCCACGCTCAAGAACGGCAAATTGACGCTGGACTACGACTACACGCCCGTGCCCCCGCTGGAAGACCTCACGTTTCAGCAGCGCATCACCGACCGCTACTACGCCGACTTCGCCCTGCGCGTGGGCACCGGCGAATAAGGCCCCGCCACCCCGACCGATTGACCACAGGAGAACACCATGGGACTGCCCCGCAAGATCAAGAACTTTGCCACCTTTGTGGATGGCACCAGCTACGCGGGCGAAATGCCCGAAGTGAGCCTGCCAAAGCTCACGCGCAAGATGGAGGATTACCGCAGCGGCGGCATGAACGCCCCGGTAAAGACTGACTACGGCATGGAGGGCCTGGAAGCCGAGCTGACCGCCGCCGGGTACATGAAAGAGCTGTTCACCAGCTGGGGCACGCTGCGCCACGATGGCGTGCTGCTGCGCTTTGCGGGCGCACTGCAGAGCGACGACAGCGAAAGCGTGGACGCCATGGAAGTGGTGATGCGCGGCCGGTTCTCTGAAATCGACCCTGGCAGCGCCAAGGCGGGCGAAGCTACCGCCATCAAGTACAAGGCCGCCCTGAGCTACTACAAGCTGTCGATCAACGGCGAAACGCTGATCGAAATCGACGCCGTGAACATGGTCGAAATGGTCAACGGCGTGGACCGCCTGGCCGAAGTGCGCGCCGCCCTGGGCGTCTGACCCATGCAGCTGCTTTTCAAGCTACTGGGCTACATGCCAAAAGCGCAGGCCCTTGAAATCGGCTTCACCCACCACGGGGAGATGTACGGCATCCCCTATTGGGTGGGCGACGTGGACGGCGAAGGCCCCATGGTTGCCGCGAAGTGGGCACCGGGCGAGCTGGCCATATCCGTGGGCCATTGGTTCATGGGACTGCGGGCAGACATGACTGGCGCAGAACCCATGTTTCGCATCGGCGTTGGCACCCCCATCAAGACTCACAACTGATTCAACAAAAGCACAAAGGAACCAAAGAAATGGAAAACACGACCAACACCACCGCTGCCACCGCTGCCAGCATCACGGCGCCAGGCATCCCCGTGGGCATTCCGCTGGACACGCCCATCCAGCGCGGCGGCCAGACCATCACGCATGTGCAGGTGCGCAAGCCCAACGCAGGCGCCCTGCGCGGCCTGTCGCTGGTGGAGGTACTGCAGATGAATGTGACGGCACTGCAAACCCTGCTGCCCCGCGTGACAGAACCGCCCCTGCTGCGCCAGGAAGTGGACGCCATGGACCCCGCCGACCTTGTGAGCCTGGGTTCGGAGGTGGTCAGTTTTTTGGTACCGAAAGCGCAGCGGGAGGGCTTCCAAGCCACGTAGAGGACGCCATGGCCGACCTGGCCCTGGTGTTTCATTGGCGGCCCGCCGACATGGACCCCATGAGCGTGGCCGAGCTGATGGACTGGCGAGAGCGGGCGCGCGAGCGTTACGAGCGCCAAGAATGACCCCGCCACCCCTGCGCCTTTGGATGTGCAAGAATGAATCATGCTCACCGCTTTGAAGTACACCCTGATCGCCGCACTGGTGGTGTCTGGCCTGTGGCTTTTGCTGCTGCCGGTGTACGTCTGGATACTGCACCGCGACGCCATGCTGGCGCCGCAGCGTGCTGCCGAGCTGGCCGAAGCCGAAGCGCTGCTGGCCGAAACCGCCCCCACCCACTGACCCTGTGCGCCCCTGGCGCCCGTGGGGTGCGCTATGGCTGACCAGCTGCGCCTGCGCGTGGTGCTGGACATGGCCGAGCGCGTGCTGGCGCCCATGAAGCGCATCAGCGGCGCCAGCGGGGAAACCGCCCGCGCCATCAAGGCCGCCCGCGACCGCCTCAAGGAACTGAACGACCAGCAAGGCGCCGTGGCCAATGTGCAAAAGCAGGCGGCGGAGCTGGCCCGCCTGAACAACACCCTCAAGGTGAAACAGGCGTTGCTCGAAGGCATGCGCGCCAGCGGCACCGCCACGGCCGCGCAGCTCAAGCGCGAGGAAAACGGAGTGCGCAAGCTGGCCGAGGCCCTGGAGCTGCAGAAGGCGGCGGCCGTCAAAGCGCGGTCCGCGCTCAACGGCATGGGCATCACCGGCAACCTGAGCGCCGCCCAGGCCCGCCTGAAAACCGACATTGACAGCGTCACGGCCGCCATGGGCAAGCAGCGCACCGAGCTGCAGCGGCTGGCCACCCAGCAGCGGCACCTGCAAGACCTGCGGGACAAGCACGCCAAGGCCATGTTGCACACCGGCATGGCCGCTGGCGCCGGCATAGCCATGCAGGCAGCTGGACGCCGTGGTGTGCAGATCGGCATGGGGCCTGTGGGCAACTACTCCCAGCACGAAGATGCCATGCTGGGCATTGCCCGCCAGGTGCCAGGCGCGCGCAATGAAATGGGCCAGCTGACCGAGGTGTACCGCCAGGCCGAGCGCGATGTGCGCGCGCTCAGTGGGCAGATTCCTATCGCTACCACCGAAATCACCAAGATGATGACGGCCGCCGCGCGCATGGAAGTGCCCACCAGCGAGCTGAAAGAGTTCACCCTGTTAGCCAGCGAAATGGCCACCGCTTTCGACGCGGTGCCCGATCAGGTCACCGAGTCCATGGGCAAGGTGGCCAAGAACTTCAAGATTCCGCTGACACAGATTCGGGGCCTGGCGGACTCCATCAATTACCTCGATGACAACGCCATCAGCAAGGGCGCGGACATCATCGACTTCCTGAACCGCACCAGCGGTGTGGTGTCCACCGTGGCCATGAAGGCGCAGGACGCCGCCGCCCTGGGGTCCACCCTGCTGACGCTGGGCGAGCGGGCCGAAACGGCCAGCACAGCGTCGAATGCCATCGTGCAGAAGTTCGCAGCCGCCACCAAGGGAACCAAGAAGTTCAAGGCCGCCATGGCAGAGCTGGGCCTGAGCACGGAGGAAGTGCAAAAGGGCATGAGCACCGACGCCATGGCCATGCTGACAAAGATCATTGCGTCCATCGGCAAGCTGCCCGCCGACCAGCGCATCGGCGTGATGGTGGAGCTGGTGGGCCTGGAACATTCCGACACGCTGGCCAAGCTGGTGGACAAGCCCGAGGAACTGGCACGACAGCGGGATTTGGCCAACGGTGCAGGCGCTGCGGGCTCCATGGCACGCGAAGCGGCTGCGCGAAACGCGGCACTGTCCGCGCAGTGGCAAATGGCGAAGAATCGCGCGTTCAACCTGAGCGCAACTGTGGGTGAGGCCCTGGCCCCTGCACTGCTCAAGCTGCTCAAGGTGGTAAACCCGCTGGTGGAGCGCTTCACGCGATTCGTGCAAGAGCATTCCACGCTGGTGGGCTGGTTGCTGGGGGGCGTGGTGGCGGTGTCTGCCCTGATAGCGGGCCTGGGCTTCTTGCTGGTGCCGCTGGCGCTGGTGTCGGGCAAGGTGATGCTGTTGCGGTTCATCTTTGCGCGCTTCGGACTGGTGGCTGCGGGGCCGCTGGCCACTGGGCTGCGGATCGCAGGGCAGGCCGCCCTGGTGTTCGTGCGCGGTGGCCTGATGGCCATGCTGGCGGCCGGTGCGCCGGTGATTGCCATCGTTGCAGCAATCGCTGCAGCGGCATTGCTGATCTACAAATACTGGGGTCCTATCAAGGCGTTCCTGGGTGGCATGTGGGACGGCCTGGCCAGCGGCCTGGCGCCGGTGCTGTCGCAGATGGGGCCGCTGCTGCGGTTTGGCGGCATGCTGCTGGACTGGCTGGGCCAGGCCTGGCAGTGGTTCACGGCGCTGATCGCCCCCGTGCAGTCCACCCAGCAAGCGCTGGACGGGTTCGCCAGCGCGGGCCAGCTGGTGGGCGAAGTGCTGGGGGGCATCCTGGGCAAGATCATTCAGATTGCCAGCTACGTGCCGGTGCTTGGCTTGTTGGGCAGCGTGTGGCGCTTTTTGTCGGGCGGGCCAGAAGGCGGGCCGCCAGCTGCTCGCCTGGGCCTGCCTGGTGGGCTACCTGCAGTGCCCGCCACCACCGGCCCCGGCGCGCTGCGGTTCATTGAAGAACCCAAGCCGCTGAAGTTCAACCCACGGGGCGAAGGGGGCGGCAACACCACCACCAACAACATAACCGTGAACGCCGCGCCAGGCATGGACGAAAAAGCAATGGCGCGTGCAATCACTTTTGAAATGGACCGCCGCGAGCGGTCCAAGAAGTCGAACGTGCTGTCGCAGTACGGCGACATTGACGGGTAGGAGCACCACACATGCTGTTTTCTTTGGGGCAGTTCACCTTCGGACTGCAGACCCTGCCGACCGACCAGCTGCACCGGCAAACCGCCTGGCGCCACCCCAGTAACTCGCGCGTGGGGGCCAGGCCGGCGCGCCAGTTTGTGGGCCTGGGTGATGACACCATCAACCTGTCGGGCGTGCTGGCGCCTGAGTTCGCGGGCTCCATGCGTTCGCTGGAAGCGCTGCGCAAGATGGCCGACAGCGGCAAGGCCTGGGCGCTGGTGTCGGGTGCGGGCGAAGTGTTCGGCGCCTGGACCATTGAGAACCTGACCGAAACCCGCTCTGTGCTGATCGACAACGGCGCCGCGCGGCGTATCGAGTTCGACCTGCAGCTGGCAGCCGAGGATGACCTGCGCGCCGAACCATCTGGCGGTGTGGACCCCTGGCCTGTGGATGACTACTGGGAGTGGTGGCTGTGATCGTGGCGCCCGACTACCTCAAGACCAGCCAGCTACACCGTGCCCCCACGTTCTCGCTGGTGGTGGACGGGCGGGACATTTCCAAGAAGGTGGAGACGCGTCTGGTGTCGCTCACCCTCACCGAAGCCCGAGGCGGCGAAGCCGACCAGCTGGACCTGGTGATAGACGACAGCGACGGCCGCATGGGCATCCCTGCCAAGGGTGCAGAGCTGGCCCTGGCCCTGGGCTGGGAAGGCAGCGGCATGCAGGACAAAGGCACGTTCGACGTGGACGAGGTGGAACACAGCGGCACGCCCGACACCATCAGCATTCGCGCCCGATCTGCCGAGATGCGGCGCGAGCTGCGCACCCGCGCGGAGCGCAGCTACCACGGCAAGAAGCTGGGCGAAATCGTGGGCGACATTGCAAGGCGCAACGGCCTGCAGGTGCGCATAGACGACAGCCTGGCAAACACCTCGGTGGAACACATCGACCAGACGCGCGAGAGTGACTTGCACTTCCTCACTCGCCTGGCTAAGAAACACGACGCGGTAGCCACGGTGAAGAAAGGCCGCCTGGTATTCAAGCCCATCGGCAGCACAAAGTCCGCCAACGGTGAAGACCTCGAAACCATCACCATCACCCGCGCCGATGGCGACCAGCACCGTTACCACAGCGCCGACCGCAACGCCTACAGCGGGGTGCGCGCGTACTGGCACGACCCGAACGCGGCCGAGAAAAAGAGCGTGCTGGTAGGCGAGCAGGAAAACGAAAAGCGCCTGAAAGACACCTACGGCAGCGAGGCCGACGCCATGGCCGCCGCGCGGGCCGAGCGCGGACGCATCGAGCGCGGCAAAGCCACCCTGGAGCTGACGCTGGCCATAGGCCGCCCCGAGCTGATGCCGCAAACCCCGTTGGTGCTGCGGGGGTTCAAGGATGTGATCGACGCCACCGACTGGCTGGTGGTGAAGCTGACGCACACCCTGGGGGACAACGGCCTGACAACGCGCATGGAACTAGAGGTGAGGCACAAGGTCGGTTAGCAAATAGACGCCACACAAGGGTTGATCGTGTGATACATCACCTTCCAACGCCCCGATTCGGCTACTGTATAGAGCACCTCGATCTGACTTGTGCCGTTTGCAAACTTGGTCACATAGGTGGCGCCGCTGAACGCACCTTCTAGACCGTTTGGTAGCTTTGTGTAGTTCTGCGTTCCTCTCAACTTCCGATCCACTACCGCTCCCAAAGGGGGCCGCACAGACTCGAATGCGCTGAGCGCCTGATCCTTGCTCATTGTTTTGTGGGCCCTGGTCGCAAGGCCATTCCATGCGTCTTCAAACTTTCCAGCATCGATCAACTTCAGATGTGCAGCCATAGCTGGCTGAGGGCTCTCTGAAGGGAAAACAACTTCTTCGGTGTCAGGCCCATTTTTTTTCACTTCAGTCCATGCCCAAGCTGCAAGACCAGCGAGTGAAATTGTCGAAACGCAAACAACGATCAGACGCAGCAATCTGTAGGCCTGCGCCGGAGCCAGCATCGGAAAAATCCGTCTGCGAATCATATCTCGAAAGACGAACATCATGACCACCAGTGCGAGGCCGCCAACCCCTGCAACCTTCCCGACGGTTTCAAGCACACCCAATGGTTCTGCCATAGCAATTGCCTATATTAAGAAGATGTCACAACTCATTCAGCCCACTACCAAAGCCCCCATCCAAATGGGCATGATGGTCGAAAACGGGACTGGCTGGGTGAACATCGACATAGGGTCATTGATGTGTAAGACAGCCTCTACCCCGCCCATGGTCGGAACGAAGGACATGCCCCGAACCACGACGACGTGGGAGCTGGTTTGACCCGTGCGCAGTTCAATCAACACCGCCCGCCCCGAAGCCAGCGTGTTGTACAAAGCCATTGGGTGCGCAGGTGGAGAGTAGTTGGACCAAACACCACCAAAGTGGGCAATGAGGGCCTGAATCTGAGGAAAGCTCCCCGTCACCCAACATTGCTGGTTCATCATGGTCGGGCAGCAAGCCATGGGCGGAGCATTGTTGGCCAATGCAACCATTGCGCACTGGCTAGGTGTTCCTGCCGGGCCTTTGAGTGAATGGACGATTTGCTGGGCTACTGCGGCCCAACACCAAACTGGGGTCTCCTGAGTGATGTTCGGTATCGGCAATAGAACCGGTTGCGGCAGAGGTTGCGCCCGAACCAAGCTGCAACCGACCAATGACGCGAACAAAAACGCCCTCAAAAGTGCCTTCATTTTTACCCCTCCGTTGTTGCCCGTGACCGCCACGGGCCGCGATTGCTTACCGGTGCGAAGTGCCTATGCGCTGATGTGGCCAAGCACCACATCTGCAATAGCTTCAGTGACAGATGCGCGCACTTGAGCACTGAGCAACTTCTCGCGATCAGAATCATTGGCAATGAAGCCCAGCTCAATGAGCACAGCAGTGCCTTGAAACTTGAGGACTGCAAGGTCGGTTCGTTGCTTCACGCCCCGGCTGCGCATTTGGGTGGCGGCAATCAATGCGTCTTGCAGCTTTTGGGCAAGGGCAAGGTCTTCGGCATCGCGGTAAAGCACTTCAAGGCCGTTCGCCGTGTCGTCGTCAACGTCGTTGAGATGCAGAGAGATGAACACCGAGCAGCCGGCGCTTTGTGCCATGGCGGCGCGCTTGCCTACGGGTGCGTGGTCGGTCTCATCGTCTCGCGTCATGAAGACCGATGTGCACCGGGCTCGAAACTCGTCCTTCAACGTGAGCCCGTACCGCAACACGATGTCGGCTTCACGGAACAAAAAGCCGTTTTCAACATGCGTGGCACCGGGGTCGAAGACGCCCATCTGCCGGTTGCTCATGCCGTGGCCAGGGTCGATGCAAACCTTCATGTGATGCCCCTCTCTCTGTGCTTGCGTATGACCGTATGGCAACTCTTGGGCACCCGCAAGAAAAAAATGCGCGTCAATCGTCGCGGGGTGGGCGAGACATAGGACCAGACCCGAAGATGCAACCTATGCTGGCCAGGAAAGTTCATACGAAAACACTGTACAAATATCCATATAAAATTTACCCACTGGCCGCACTACTCCGTCGAGCTGTACCGGCTACCCGATAATCCCCGACCAACTGAAGAGAACATTCCGCATGAGCTTTACCTCCCTTGAAATGTGCGCTGGTGCTGGTGGGCAAGCTATCGGTCTGGAAATGGCTGGCTTTGACCATGCGGGGTTGATAGAGATCGAGCCACCAGCCTGCGCCACGCTGCGCCTGAACCGACCTGAATGGAATGTGATCGAGGGCGATCTGCGCAAGTTTGACGCGCGTGCCTACAAGGGCATCGACTTGCTGGCGGGTGGCGTGCCCTGCCCTCCTTTCTCCAAAGCGGGCAAACAGCTGGGGGCTGACGATGAGCGGGATCTGTTCCCTGAAGCGTTGCGCCTGGCTGATGAATGCCGACCACAGGCCGTGATGTTGGAAAACGTGCGTGGCCTGCTTGATGCGGTGTTTGAGGACTACCGCAACAAGGTCGAGAAGCAGCTCAAAAAGCTTGGGTATGTGCCTGGCTGGCGCCTGCTGAATGCCTCCGACTACGGCGTCTCGCAGCTCCGCCCCCGAGTGGTGTTTGTTGGCATCCGCAAAGACTTTGCCGACAAGTTCTCGTGGCCCGAGCCCAACAAGCAACCCCCGCCGACTGTGGGCGAGCTGCTGCACGACCTGATGAAAGCCGATGGCTGGCGCGGCGCCGACCGTTGGCGCGAGCAAGCCAACAGCATTGCGCCCACGCTGGTGGGTGGTTCAAAGAAACATGGTGGCCCAGACCTTGGCCCAACGCGCAGCAAGCGCGCATGGGCTGCGCTGGGTGTTGACGGCCACGGCCTGTGGGATGCCCCCCCACCCCGGGACTTTGTGGGCATGCCCCGCCTTACGCCCCGTATGGCGGCGCGCATTCAGGGCTTCTCTGACGACTGGCAGTTTTTTGGCCGCAAGACGGCAACATACCGGCAGGTGGGCAACGCCTTCCCGCCACCGGTAGCCGCCGCTGTGGCAAGGCAAATTGGCGCGGCCCTGTCGGCCCAGAAAATTTTTAAGGTAGCTTGATGATTCCAGCCCCTGTTGCACGGTTTGCTGAAGCCCGAAAAGCGTTTCATGCGGCGCTTTTGCAGAACACCCTGACAACCAACGCCCAAGGCGTTGTGAGTAACGCCGATGGAAGCAACAACACCAGCAGGCTGATCGCCAAGGGCATTGCTACACGCCTCAAAGCCGAAACCATTGGCGACCGCATCGCAGGGCAAACATCAGGCAATCAGTTTGAAGGCATCTGTGCCGACTTTGTAAAGGCCACTTTTCTGCAGCTGCACCACCTGCGGCCTGGCAAATGGGACGTGCACCAAGTGACTGGCCGCAACAGGCTTGAGATTGCTCGGTATGAGCAATACGCCCACCTTGTTGCGCTTGACCGCGCGGCAAAGAACGATGCAGAGCTTGCAGCCGCTTTGGGAAGCGACTACACCATCACGCCAGACATCGTGGTGGCCCGCGAGACTGAAGACGATGCGGCGATCAACGTGCCCAATGTGTTGGTCGATGACACTGTGACCACCCTGGCAAGCCTGCGCACGAAAAATGGCGGAAGCCCCCTGCTGCACGCCAGCATTTCGTGCAAATGGACCATCCGCAGTGACCGAGCCCAAAACGCCCGATCAGAAGCATTGAACCTGGTGCGCAACCGCAAAGGCCGCTTGCCCCACGTTGTAGTGGTCACCGCTGAACCAACGCCCAGCCGCCTGGCATCTATTGCCCTGGGCACCGGTGACATAGATTGCGTGTACCACTTTGCCCTTTACGAGCTGCAAGAGACCGTGAAGGAATTGGGCATGACCGATGCGGAAGATCTGCTCGCCGTGATGGTCAATGGCAAACGCCTGAAGGACATATCCGACCTGCCACTTGATCTGGCCGTGTAGTTTTGCAAGCCTGCAACTCTTGGGGCCGGTTTCCCGGGCGTTGCCTGTCTCTCCCCCAAGTCAATCACGGGCAAGGCGCCATGACCTCCCCACTCTTGTCTAGCGCCTAACTCGAATCACCGAAACGGATGGTGCAGGTCATCTGCACGTCTTCGGTCATGGTGGCAAGTGCTACGCGCTAGAAACTCATCACCTGTTCGCCGTAAAACATGAACACCACTGACATTTGGTCAATCGCATCTGCAGTGCTTCTCTCCGTGGGCGGTGCCAGTGCCATCCTGTTTGGAATGGCATCATGGCTCGCGAAGGTGTGGGCATCCAGAATCCTAGAGAATGAAAAAGCCGCGCTGCAAATTCAGTTCGCGCAGGAGAAGAGCAAGATCGACCGAGCATTGCATGTTCACAACGTCGCGGCATCCCGCATTGACACTCAGCGAGTGGAGGCGGTCCTTGCCATAAACAACGCTATTGCTGATTGGCACGAGGCAGTCATCGCGATTGTTCATCCAAATGATGACGAGGCCACCCCAATCGGAGAACTGGAGAAATACCAAAAAATTGCTCGTGCGCTCCGGGAGAAATCAACAGCGCTTGGGCAAGCATCGATGCGAAATTGCCTCTACTTTTCTAAAGAAACATACTTCCTACTGGCCCAATGCGGTGAGACCATCGATGAGATGTCCCTGGATTTCTATGACGCAACGCGATTGTTTGCTAGCGAGCGCCTGCCAGAACGACTACGTAAAGCTGTCGAAAAAATCACAGCTGACTATGGAGAGAAGTACACCCCGGCCAGGGTCGCTGTCCTGGATAAATTCCGTGAATTGGTAGACCCCATCACAGGACCAACAGACCTACAAAGCACTACCCGCGCACCCATGTAGGCAGGCCATCCACGATACTGCAAACGCGCTCAAGCCGCCCCATCATCAAGATCGAACCCGCTAAGTACGTATCACCCTGGTAGTAGCAGGTGAGCGCAGCCTCAGGAGTTGCCGCTGACCTGGTGTCTGCGTCGAACGTCGCGCCCATCGCAAACGATGCGAACGCTACGCTGACACACGCGAAAAAAAAGCCACGGCAGATTGGCCGTGGCTTGCAGTCGATATGTATTTGTCAATGTGGGTCACTGCGTTGCCAGCGACAACTTGACCAGCGTCCCGACGAATCTCAACCTTCCCTTGCCCGTGCACCATTTGTTCCTTGGCTTAATAAGTTGGGCACAAATTGTTGCATTACGGGAATCACGGCAACGAAGCTCAAGACCCTGCGTCAACATACCAATCTTGGACCTGTTCTGCCAGTTCCTCGGGCCGCTCGGACTCGGCCAGCAAGACCAGGTGCGAATCACGGAGCTTGCCAGAGAAGTTCTCCCACCACTTGTGCCAAATGACAACATTTGTCGTGGGCATGTACGTTGTGGAGGGGAGTAGCACTGCCAGGCCTACCTGCTTGCGAGTGCGCACTTTGTGAAACATTTCCAAGTCAGCAAAAGCACTCACGACGTTGTAGCAAGCTGTCTTCAAATCGAGGTAGCAAGCTGACACCACGCTACTGGCGGTTGCTTGATCATCGTAGGTGATGTCAAAAGTGCGAAACCTGTCGCCGTCTTTGATCTGCAAACCACCCTCTGGCTGGCTGATGGCTTCGTACTGTGTGCTCAGACGCATCTTCATCAACTGCGCCATCTGCAACCGAAGTGCAGGTTGCGTAATTCCTTGGTTGCGCGGCTTTCGGTCAAAGGCTGTGACCGTAACCACCCTCTCAAAAGCGCGCGACAACACTGCATTGGCATCAGAGCCGCTGACATAGTGGCCCTGCCCGATGCGAATCTGGGGACTCGCGCTTTCGTACCGAGAAAAGGCGGCGCTCTTTGCGCTCTGCAAGTCGGCAGTCAACTCACCTCGAAGCCAGCCCCATGTGTCCTTGGAGAAGCGGTCACCATAAAAACACTCCAGCCTGGATGCTTGTTCGGCAATACGAAAGTTGACCAGTTTGCCAGCGCGTGAAATTGCCACCCCAATGACAAAAAACTGAGGGACGTGAAGTTCTGGCTGGAATTCGATAGCGTGCCACTTGCCTTCAAAACCAGGCGCGACAGCATCGGGGGCTTGTGCCAGTTGGCTCAGGTCAATCATCAAATCACTCCAAGGCGGTCTTTTAGCCACTGCTGCGCGGCACGCTCGCCCACAAATGACAGGATTCGTTGGGCGCACTGAGCTGCCTGCTCGGGATACACCCGCTCCAGCACGTTACTGATCTCATCTTGGCACGCTCTGAGCGCCCCCTCGTGCTGCTGGGCCAAATGCACCATTTGGTTGCAAACTTTCTCGAACTCAGTTTGGGGAAGCTTGCGACCGTCACGCGCTCTCAACAACACCCGCATAGAGTCGCCAGGCGTCGATGAATGCTGAAGCTCACCACTCAGCCAGTTCTGCTCTCCGAACACCAATTCGTGATCTATCGGAACACAGGCGCCGCCACGGGTAAATAGTACATTGCCTGTATTGCGGTCGATGTTAAAAAACATCTCATCAAATGCCGCAATAGCCGCCCCCTTTGCGGTGCGCAGTACCTCAAGCCACTTGGTATCGGCCTGCGACCCGGAAAACATGGCCTGTATGCTGACAAAGTCGAGCTTCTGCGATGCCCAGGCCAAGACATGCCCACTGCTCACCCACTCAGCAGGGGCACTATTGCGCCCCAACACTTGAATGACCTTTGCGTGTGACAGTACAAGAATCGCTGCATGCTTAGGCGCGCTGATGCCTGCTGCACGAAGAAAAAGCCACGAAATGGCCTCATTGCACGCACGCAGCCCGTCAGGCTGCATCAGCTTGACAACGCTTATGACCGGGGCGGATTGAACCGGATACCGTACCTCGGCAATGTGAGTTGACGCATTCGCGCCGCGATGAGAAAGCGGGCCAATATAGCTAACGTAGGCGTTGTCTCTCAAAAGAGGAAACTGGGTCATGGGCACTCAATCCATCTTCACAGCCACCAGCTTCCACCCCATCAAGCCGTCGCGTTTGAAGATGAAGCCGCCCGGCTGATTTTTTGGGTGGACGAAGACCTTGGACCACCCCTGGTAGTCCACAGCAAAGTCTTTGCGGGGCTTGTCGCCCTGGGTGTCGATGCCAACACCCGCAGCAGCCACATCGGCTGGCTTGCCGGGTTTGCCTTTTTCGAGCATGAGCATCACACCGGCGGGGGACACCAGAGACTCCGTGAGCTGGTTGACCAAGCCCATGGCCATCACTTGGCCAAGACCGGCGAAGGGGTTGTTCTTCATCTCGGGTGATTGCATCTGCTCTTGCACCTTGGCCAGCATGTGGCCCTTGATGTTCTCGCGCAGCGCGGGGAAGTCCACGTACTCGGACACGGCATCGGCGTCCTTGCGCTCGATGGCCTTGGCGATGCTGCGCAGGGCGATGTACGGCGACGCGTACAGCAATGCCGCAGCTACTACACAGGCTGCGACGGCACCCGCGACGATCTTGTTTTTCATGCACCCCTCCCCCCGTATGGTTCTTGTACTTCTGATCGCGCATCAATTGGTGCGCCCGAAACAAAACCAGCTCGATACGAGCCTTAGCTAAGTAAGCCCTTATTTATTCTTTTTGCCAAAAGAAACCGGTGCAGAGAACGTCGCATCGCCTCCGATGGCTTGCTTCACGTTGCCGCCAATGCTGACAACGTTGCCGCCTTTTGGTGGCACGCCGCCGGTGCGACCTGCCAGGGCGGCCACAGCTTGCACGGCATCGCGGCCCTGCGTGTCAGCCTTCTTGTAAAGCTTCAACAGCTCAATTTCCTCCGGCGATAGCGAGCCCGCCGTTTGAGGTGTGCGAACACCCGTAAGCACATAGAGCACGTCAACTCCTACCCCAGACAAGGCAATCAGAGCCGAAGCGCCAGGTTCTGCGACCCCGCGCTCGTAACGGCTCAACATCACCCGAGCCACCCCGCATTCGTCTGACATAGCCTGCTGCGACAGCTTCAGCCGTTCACGTTCGGAACTCAATCGTTCCCCGGATTGAACATCAAAAGACACAAAACCCCTTGACTCTGAGTACAAAAGTATTCAGAATGCGTTTACGTTGTTACCAATCAGTTCCAAATAGTACATGACCACCTCGCAACAAAACCCCGTACCAAATCAAAGCAGCCCATACCGTGGCGCGACCTCCATCGAAACAATGAAGGTCGCGCCCGCGCCTGTCGTGGACTACACAGCGCAGGACGGCCGCTATCCCACCAAGGGCGTTCTCGACTTCCACGTTGACATGTCGGAATGCGAACACATGAGCTTCGAAGAAATCGCGGAACGCGCCGCCAGCATCGCCATGGCCGTGCAAGCGGTGTTGAAACGCGAGATGACGAGTGCCGCGCTATCCCTGTCGGTGCGCAGCAGCTTGCTACATCGACGCGGCGAAGGCCCTGCCGACTGGCTAACCCACGTGCTGCTGGGCGAGGTGAAGCGCAAGGTATTGGCCCGAAAAGAGGGCGCTAGCCAGCCCGGTCCAGGTTGCCCTGCTGAATGTCCCGAGCCGCTTGTTCAAGCGCTCGATACGTGTTCACAAACTCACGCTTGATAACAGTATCGGTGGCACCGGCTCTTGCAGCCACCGATTGCCCGGCGGCAGTCTGCGAGGCCACCATCTGCGCAGCGGCTTGAAAAATCTGCCAATTCACTTCTTCCATGGGTTCCCTCCTTTGGGTTATGTCAGTTGCACACGAACGTCACTTTCACCCCACCATGACCATCACGACACTCCCAGCCCATCAGTCCGCCAGCGGCGTGGCGGCGGAACGCATCCTGCACAGCAAACCGATCCCGCTGCGCCTGCCGGAGTCGGAGCGCAACCGGGCGTTCGAGTTGGCCAAGGGCGAGAACCGCAGTGCCAGCAATTTCGTGCTGCACATGTACCGCCGAGGCGTCGCGGACTTTGAACGTGAACGCGCCGCCGCAGGTGGGGTACGGTGATTCTGGTTGCCCGCGCCCACCCCAGGGCGAAGCCAGACGCCGTTTATGCGAACTACTTCACGCCTGCTCTCCCCGCTATCAGGACCGCCCCATGTGCATGATGTGCCCCCACTGCAAACAGAACGCCTACACGCGGCATTCTGGCCAGCTGACCAACACCAGCCGCGAGACGATCTTCTACTGCCGCAACTACGAATGCGGCCACGTGTTCAGCGCTGTGACGGAAATCAACCGCACGATCTCCCCCAGTGCCACGCCCGACCCCACGGTGGTGCTGCCCATGTCGTCCCATATCAAACGTGCATTGCTGCAGCAGCAGCTGCAGTCGATGCCATCGGCTGACTACAAGCCGCGCCACGGCGGCTTTGTGACGGGCGACCTGTTCGCCGCGATGCCCGCCGCCGGGTAGCGCCCTCCCCCCCTTTTTTCTGTACGCCTGACGGTGCCCCTTTTGGGCCTCGCGGGGATTCGTTCGCCTTGTGTTTTTGGAGTAGCCATGCATTTGATTGCTTTTCGCGTAACCCTGCTGGCATGCGCTGTGGCTGTGCCAGGTGTAGCCATGGGTGCTGGCCCTTTGCTTTGGCTGGCCATTGCTTTGGTGGTGGTGGGCCTGGCGGCCATCGTGGCCGCGCTGGCGGGGGTGGCCCCATGAGTTGCTACCGCGTAACGCACATTGATGTGCACCACCACCGCCGCCGCGTGCGCGTGCAGGCGTTGAACCGCCTTGGCGCCGTGGCCTGGGTTGAGCAACTGTACGGCGATGCCTGGTACATCGCGGCGGTGCGTGAGGTTGGGGCCGCTGAGCATGTCTGAGGCGATGCGCCCCGAGCCGCTGCATTCACCCGTTGCACAGGTGCACTACTCGCGCCTGTTCGGGGTGGGCAATGGATCCCTGCGTGACGAATTTGTGCAGATAGCCAGTAAGAAGCGCTGGTCCGATGCCGAGTCGCGCGAGTGGGCGCGAATGACTGAAACGCACCGCATGGCGTTGATGCTGCTGGCCGGTGTGGACGGAGACCTTGGCGCCTTGGCACAGCGCCACTGGCGTGAGCTGCCCGAGCCCGAGCGCTTGGCCCTGAAGGCCGAGGCCCGGTTTGCGCGGCGCGAGTTTGGCCGACTGCATGCGCTGACGGGGCGGTGGTGATGGCCAAGCGCAAGCAGTTCCAAAACTGGCACACCGTTGAGCGGTGGCAGGCCAACACGCTGGCCGCCAAGCTGACGGCCACCCTGCCCAAGCAGTGGGCCGAGGGCGTGGCAGAGCTGCGCCGCTCGCCGCCAGACACCCCGGTATGGCAACGCAACAGTGCTTGGCTGGAGCGCCTGCAGGCCTTCAAGGCCGAGCACGGCGATGCGCTGCACTGGAGCATGAGCGACGCTGACATTTGCGAGCGCGCACAGGCTGTGGCCGAGGGCGTTGCGCGCTTGATGGACCTTTGGCCCGAGCCGCTGACCGAGGCCGAGCAAGTGGTGCTGGTGCGCACGTCTTGCAAGTTGCTGGACGTGGACCCGCCCGAAGCTGACACCCCCAAGGGAGTGATTGGCAAGGGCCAGGATGCGGCGTTTTGGCGCAAGCGCCTACGCCAGAAGGTGGCGCGCGTGCGCGAGCTGGGCTCCATCAAGCTGGGTGTGGTGAACCACCAAAAGGGTGGCTACTGCAGCAATGCGGCGGTGGAGAACCGCCAGCAGCAGCTGGCACGCGCGGCGGCAATGATGGACAACACCCTGGTGCGCAATGAGGCTGGCCAGGTGTACCGCCTGGGCGAGCTGGCCAAGCTGGGGGTGTCTGACCGGGACGTGCGGCGGGGCGAGCTGATGGTGCGCATTCGCGGCTGCGAGGAATACGCCGATGCGGCGGGCCATGTGGGCCTGTTCTTTACGCTGACGCTGCCAAGCCGGTTCCACGCCATGCTGGCGCCGCCCAAGGGCACGCGCCTGCCATCGCGCAAGAACCCGAAATATGACGGCTCCAGCCCACGCGAGGGGCAGGCCTGGTTGCGCAAGCGGTGGGCTGATGCACGCACTGCGCTGGACGAAGCAGGTATTCGGTACTACGGCTTTCGGGTGGCGGAGCCGCACCACGATGGGTGCCCACACTGGCATTCGTTGTTCTGGTTTCAGTCCCATGCTGAAGCGAAGCGGGCGGCTGCCATCATCAAGCAGCACTGGCTGAAGCCGGAGGACTGGGAGTTCCCCGAGGTGAAGGGCCGCAAGGCGCGTTCTTTGCTGATGACGCGCGAGACGGGCGCCCGCAAAAACCGGGTGAACGTGAAGTGGCTGGACGCTGGTGGTGCTGCAGCTTACATCGCCAAATATGTAGCCAAGAACGTGGGTGGGTCGTACCAGATCAATCATCTGGATGGCCAGGCCGATGGCCATGCCCAGGGCGAGCTTTTCGATGTGGATGCGGGCGAGGTGCCCGGCTACGTGCGGGTGGACGCATGGGCCGCGACCTGGGGCATTCGACAGTTTCAGCCCCTTGGCCAACCCAGCGTGGTGGCCTGGCGCGAGATGCGCCGGGTGACGCATGACCAGGTCGAGCAGGCCCGCATCGAGGGCGACACCATCGCCTGGCGCATCTACGGGGCCGTGCACAAGGTCGGGACCATCAAGGCCGACTGGCGCCGCTTTATGGAGCTGATGGGCGGCCCCTGCCGCAAGCGCGGCGAGTGGGCCATGTCGGTGGCGCACCGTGAAACGAAGACCACGAACCGCTACGGCGAAGAGGTGGAAAAGAAGGTGGCCGTGGGCCTGGCGTTGCAGTCCGGCCGTTGGCTGATTTCGCGCCGCCAGGCGTGGAACCGGGTAGCAGATGGCCGCCAGGACCCCGAGGCCCGCGCCGCGAAGTCGGCGCCTTGGACTTGTTTCAATAACTGTAGAGCGCGCCTGACCGGCGAACTACGCAGAGCGTTTTTGGGCCGGGGCCGTCACGAAATCGAGGACTGGACCCCGCAGCCCGAACCCCAGCAGCAGCCAGACCGGCCCGCTGTGCCCCCTTCCCCCGATTTTTCCCAACCCTGAACCACTGCAGGAGGTATGACCGTGCCCGCAAAACTGACCATGCCCACGCTGGGCCTCAACAATCCGCGCTTCCGCTATCGCAATTCCAGCAGCACCGACGTTTCGGAGACGTTCAAGCGAGCCCGCCGCGCCATGAACAAGGTAAAGCGCGATGCGGAAACCGCACAGCAGGCGCTGGAGCTGGAACCTGCGGCCGATACGGCGGCGGCCGTGGTGGTGGCGATGCCCAGGCGCGTGCGAGGTGCCGCGTGAACGTGCAGGTACTAGCCCAGTTGGTGCCACCGCTGCGTGGCTGCGCGCTGTGCATCCACGGCGTGGAGCGTGACGGGGTGCGCCACTGCCACGTGCCCGCCGTGCGCCAGGTCTTCGGCGTGCTGCCCGTGGATACCGCCAGGCGCTGCGTGGAAGCCTGCGGCCCCGGCGCTGCACACATGCACATGGACGCCTGGAGCGCTACGGCATGACAGCGCCCACCACCGAAGCCATGCGCGTCGCCCTGCGCTCCCTGGTCCAGCTGCCCGCCTGCCGCGAGTGGCCAACAGACTACGACGCCGTAATGGCCGACCCGAGGCGCATGCGCCTGGTCCGGCTGCAGGCCACGTTTCTGGCGCGGGTTGCAGCCGAGAAAGCGGCGGCTCGCTCGCCACCCCCTGCCCCACCCACGGCCACACGCACCCCCTGTTTTGACCGCAAGCGGGCTGCTGCTGGCGACTTCGACGACTGAACTACCCGACCCCAAGGAGAACCATGAAAACCCCTCTCATCATTGCCCTGACAGGCCGCCCCGGTGTGGGCAAAGACACCATTGCCGATGTTCTCGCCCCCCAGCAGGGCTTTGCCCGCATCGCGTTCGCTGACGCGCTGCGCCGCGAGGTTTGCGAGGCCTGGCGTACCGATGCGCGGATGTTGACTGCCCGGGAAACAAAGGAGCTGCCCATCCCGTCGCTGGCCGCTGGCATGTGCAGCGACCCGGCCTTCATGCGCTGGATCGCGGATGGCGGCGACAGCCTGACCGAGCCGCGCAGCCCGCGTTGGGTGATGCAGCGCTGGGCATCGTTCAAGCGCCGGTTCATCCCCGACTACTACGCCCGCGTGGTGGAACGCTGGATTGGCCGCCAGCTGGGCTGTGGCTGGAACCGCATCGTGGTGACAGACCTGCGCGACGCCGTGGAATGGACAATGCTGGCCCGCCTGGGGGCAAAGGTGGTGCGTGTGCACCGGCCCGAGCTGGCCGCCTTGCCGGAAGACACCGCCATGCACGTGAGCGAGCAGCACCACACGATCAAGGCGCACGCCGACATCCTGAACGATGGGTCGCTGCAGGCGCTTGCCGACGCGGTAGTGGAGCTGGTGGATTCAATGGCCGCAACGGTTGAGGTTGCATGAGGGAATCAGGAATGACAGAGCCTGCAATGTTTTTGGAACCGGAAGAGCTGCGCGTGCTGACAGGCCGAAAGCTGAAATCCAAACAGATTCAGTGGCTGCGTGGTGAGGGCATCCCCTTTCGCGTCAACGCGCTGGGGCACCCGGTGGTGACGCGTGTCACTGTGGAGAGCCGCAAGCCTGAGCCCGCACAGCGGCCGAGCTGGAGCCCTCGCGCTCTTGGGGCACGCTGAAATGGGCCGAAAACCAACGCGATGGACCAATCTGCCGCGAGGAATGCGTGCGCGTGAGCGGGGCAACAAGATCCACTACTACCTGGACACAGGGGGCAAGCCGCGCAAGGAAATCCCGCTGGGTTCGGACTATGTGGCGGCTGTGCACAAGTGGGCCGAGCTGACCGCAGCGAAGCGCCCCCTGGGCGCCGACTACACCTTTGTCGATGTGGCGGTGGCATACCGTGCCAAGGTGTTCCCCACCAAGGCAGCGCGCACCCGTTCGGACAACGAAAAGGAGCTGGATTGGCTGCTGAAATTCTTTGGTGATCCGCCCGCGCCGCTGGATGGCATTGAACCGTTGCACGTGCGCCAGTACATGGATTGGCGCGTGCTTGAAGCCCGGAAACTGGCCATCCAGACCAATGCAGAGAGGGTGGCCGCAGGACGCAGCGCGCAACCCGTCCCCGAAACCCTGGGCCAGGTGCGCGCCAACAGAGAGAAGGCTCTGTTCTCGCACATGTGGAACTTCGCGCGGGAGAACGGCTACACCAAGGCGCCCAACCCCTGTGCCGGCATCAAAGGATTCAAGGAATCAGGCCGCGATGTGGTGGTGAGCGACCAGATGATGCAGAGCATCTTGGAGCACGCGGGCCTGCCACTCCAGTTCGCCATCCGCCTGGCCGACCTCACCGGCCAACGGCCTGGTGATGTGTTGCGCATGAGCGAGAGCCATATCAGCGGGGGCGTTTTGCATGTGCGCCAGGGCAAAACTGGCGCCAAGCTACGCATTGAGATCGAGGGGGAACTCAGGCGCCTGCTGGAAGAAATTCAGGCCTTCAAGGCACAGTTCAAGGTGCGCCCGCTGGCGCTGCTGGTGAATGAGTCGGGCGAGCAGCTGTCAAAGCACATGCTGCGGGATCGCTTCGACGATGCCCGAGCCGCTGCGGGCATTGCCAAGGCTGACTTTCAGTTTCGTGATCTGCGGGCCACGGCTGCCACGGCCGTGGATGAGGAATCTGGAACACGTTCAGCCCAGGCGCTGTTGGGGCACACAACTGAGGGGATGACGGCCCACTACATCAGGCACAAGGTGGGTAAAAAAGTAAAACCAGTTCGATAAAAACCGCTACTGGTGAAAAATCCTCAGTCATCAAGATAGCCCAACCCATGCGTTGGACTTCCCTCTTTCCTCCGCGCCTTTACAAACCGAGCTACTACTGCAATTACGCTGGCCACAATCGCATATGGAAAAATTTCTACCATTGAAGATGATGATGACGCGGGGATAGGGGAATTTTTACTCATAATTACTGCCGCCCCAAACGCACAAACAAGCGCAACAAACAATGATCCATAATCTTTTTTGCTGCGCCCTAACAAGCCAGAAGCAAAATCAAAAACTGCCATTATGTAAATCGACAGTAGCAAAGTTGCGACAGTGCGATCAATCCAGAATAACCGACTAATGCGGCCTTCTTGAACATTAATTCTCTCTATATTTGATACACCTGCAATACGGGCGCTTGCATGAAATTCAGGCCGTCCACCGGCAGTCACCACAGTCATCTCGATCGAATCGCCCTTATTCAACAAGAGAGGTTGTATTTGGATAGCTCCGTCTCTAACGACGAACCCTGGGTTGAGATCAGAAGGCTTCGTCTGAATAATCTTGGCTTTTGAAATTGCTACCTGGTTCGCAGCAGTGATACGAATCGCCCCTTCAAAATCCGTAGTGACAATAGGTTTGGATCCGGAATTTACAATCTCAAGAACCGATAGGTATACCGAATCTAATTGTTTCCCGTCAACAAGAACTTCAATGCCGTCTAGTCCATCAGATTTAGGCTGCTGCAACTCAGAAACTGCCTTTACGCTCAACGTCAATGCTTTGGCTGAAAAATCGAGTTGCCAAATTAAAACAGGCACGATGACACTCGCAAATGTCAAAAACAGCGTGAGAAAAGTCTTCCAATCAAAACGTTTCCTAATGCTCAACTTAGATCTCCCTCAACAGCACACAGTAGCAAAAGCCAAGTACCGTGCAGATGAACACAATTGTTGCATCCTATCAAGAATGCTTTGCGGAACACTGAGAGGAATTGCGGAACATCGAAGGAGGACTTCGGAAACCACTGCTATAAAATTTGAAGCAAAAAAAAGGCTCTGTATCGCTACAGAGCCTTGTGTTGGGTGGTAGGACGTACTGGATTCGAACCAGTGACCAACGGATTAAAAGTCCGCTGCTCTACCAACTGAGCTAACGTCCCAACCGATTGCATCAATCCAAATTTATCAGACTGCTGCAAAGCCTTGAATTATAGCGTCTTTTTTGAATCCAACCTGGAAGCTGTCGCAAGTTTGTCGAGCACCCACCCGGCAGCGCACTGCCCAAAGGTGGCCGTGACCGCGACCACCGAGCCATAGCCGTGGCAGTTCAAAGTGCCATCGCCCTGGATGTTGCAGGACGCATCGGGAGGGGCCACAGCTTCACGGCTGAACACGCAGGTCACACCGATCTTCTTACCCTCACGCGGTGCGCGGTGGTGTTTGCGCATCTGGTAGCGCAACTGCGCCAACAGAGGGTCATGGGTCGTGTGGGCCAGGTCATCCACATCGACCTTGTGCGCCTGGCGCTTGCCACCGGCAGCGCCGACAGCAATGTGCAGCACACCCGCAGATTGCGCCCATGCGGCGATAGCCACCTTGGCCCGCACCTGATCACACGCATCGATGACCGCATCCACGGGGGTCGTCAACAACCCAGGCCAGTTGCCGGGTTCCACAAACTCCTCAATGCAATGAACGGCGCAAGCCGGATGGATCTGGGCGATGCGGTCCCGCATCGCCAGCACCTTGGCCTGGCCTACCGTGTCTGTCAGTGCATGAATCTGGCGGTTGATGTTGGACTCGGCGACATGGTCCAGATCAACCAGGGTGATCTGGGCCACGCCGCTGCGCGCCAGCGCCTCAGCGGCCCAGGACCCCACTCCGCCAATGCCGATGACGGCAACATGGGCGCGGAGGATTCTCGCCGCGCCCTCTACGCCATACAACCGCGCCAACCCGCCAAACCGGCGCTCCAGCACAGCCTCAGACTCTTCCGGCAAAAGCAACCCCGCCGAAACGATCTCGCCAGGCATTATTTCAAGCGGGACAGACGCTCTTTGGCAGCGACAGCCGCCTCAGATTGTGGGTAGGCGCGAACCAGGTCTTCCAGCGTCTTGCGTGCGGTACGCGTATCCTTGAGTTCGATCTGGCAGTTGGCAATCGACAAAGCGGCCTCCGGAGCCCGGGCATGACCGGGTGCATCCGCCAGCATTTGCTTGAAGTTGCCAATGGCCTCCTTGTACTCCCGCGTCGCATACTGGGCGTTGCCGAGCCAGAAGCGCGCTGACGGTACAAAGCCACTGCGCGGGTACTGGCGCACAAACCCGGCAAACGCCGTGCTGGCCTCGGGGAACTTGCCGGATCGGAAGACCGCAAGTGCGGCCTCGAAGTCGCGCTTTTCTGCAGGGTCGGCCTGAAACTCCTTGCCGTCCACCGCCACTTTGACGGGCTCAAACTGGCGAAGCCGCTCATCCACCCCTTGGGCGATGTCCTTTTGGCGCCGCTGAAGGTCGCCCACGTCGCGCAGCAGTTGCTCGTTTTGGCCATTGAGCTTGGCCTGCTCAGCCCGCAGGGTCTCTATCTGCGTCTGCAGATCCAGAAGACTGCGGCGCAGCTGGGCATTTTCTTCACCCAGCTTGCGCAGCTCCTCGGCAGAGCGCTGGCTGGACATTTGCAGACCATCCACACGCTGACGCATTTCCAGGATCGCCCGGCGCGCCTCGCCATCTTCAAAAATGGCCGCCTGGGCAGAGGGCAGCAAGGCCACCGACAACGCGGCAGCCGCCAAGAGCCGAAGAGGGAACACCACGGCAGCGGTTCGCATCAACGGTAGGACAGTTCAGCACGGCGATTCTTCGCGTGCACATCTTCTGTGCCGCCCTGGGCTGCGGGCTTCTCCTTGCCAAAGCTCACCGCCTCCACCTGGCTGTCCGGCACGCCCAGCAGGCCCAGCGAACGGCGCACAGCCTCGGCACGCTTTTGGCCCAGCGCCAAGTTGTACTCACGGCCACCACGTTCATCGGTGTGGCCTTCGATCATGACCTTGCGGCTGGGGGTTGCCTTGATGAAGCGGGAATGTGCTTCGATCACAGACTGGAATTCGGGCTTGATGACGTAGCTGTCGTAGTCGAAGTACACGATGCGTGCCACGCCCACGGGGCCTGCGCCATCACGGCCGGATTGCCCGAGATCCACACCGGCCACGCCGCTCTGCGACGTATTGCCAGAGTTGGCACCGCTGTTGGCGCCGCCCATGGTGGACGTTGCGTTTTTATCTTCGACGGGAACATCGTCCAGCTTCACGCCAGAGCTGCAACCAGCCACCAGCGCAACAACGGTAAGGGCAAGGGTAAAACGTTTGATCATCCAAATTTCTCCTGAAGGCTTGATAACTAAAAATGTCGATAAGTTCATTGCTTTTGAAACGGACCCCAGTCCGGTTCGCGAAGATCGCCCGCCTGCCCTGCAAGACGGGCCTTGATCTTGCCGTCCAGCGTGGTGGTCATCAGTGCCTCACGCCCCTGCTGCTGGGTGGCGTACACGATGAGGCGGCTGTTCGGGGCAAAGCTCGGGTTTTCGTCGGCCGTGGTGTCGGTCACGGCATTCACGGTACCTGTGGACAGGTCCATCACGTGCAGCTTGAAGGCACCGCCCACGCGGGAGATATAGGCCAGCCAGCGCCCGTCCGGGCTCACCGTGGGCGAGATGTTGTAGGTGCCCGTGAAGGTCACACGCTCGGCGTTGCCGCCCGAGGTACCCACCTTGTAGATCTGCGGCGCACCGCCACGGTCACTGACAAAATAAATGCTGCGGCCGTCGCCCGAGTACACCGGCTCGGTATCAATGCCGGAGCTCTGCATGAGACGGCGCGGCTCGCCACCATTCGCGTCGATGGTGTAGAGCTGCGAGCCACCGTCGCGGCTCAGCGTGACAGCCAGCGAGCGCCCATCCGGGGCCCAGGCAGGCGCGCTGTTGGAGCCTCGGAAGTTGGCAATCAGGCGGCGACGGCCCGACGCCACGTCGTGTACGTACACCACCGGCTTGCGGGACTCGAAGGACACATAGGCCAGCTGCCCCCCGTTGGGCGACCATGCGGGGGAAATGATGGGCTCCGGGCTCGACAGCGCAGATTGCGCGTTTTCGCCATCGGCATCGGCCACCCACAGGCTGTAACGAGGACCCGTCTTGGTCACATAGGCAATGCGCGTCGAGAAAACGCCGCGCTCGCCTGTGAGTTTTTCGTAGATGAAATCGGCAATGCGGTGCGCCACAAGGCGCAGGTCGCCCTGGGTCACGACAAAACTCTGCCCTCCCAGGTCCTGCCCCTTGACCACGTCCCACAGCCGAAAGCGCACATCAAAACGCCCGTCGGCCAACCGTGTCACGCTGCCGGTGGCCAGCGAGTCGGCACTTTTTTGCCGCCACAGCGCCACATCAGGGCGCGCGGTTTCGTCCAGTGCCGCGCCCGCCGCGTCGATAGCGCGAAACTGGCCGCTGCGCTCCAGATCGGCCTGGATGATGGCCGCAATCTTCTGGGGGGCTTGCGCCTCGCCCCGGAAGGGGGCAATGGCAATGGGCAGCTGGGTGAGGCCCACGCCCGTCACCTCGACGCGAAACTGCGCCAGGGCCGGAAGGGAGGGGGTTGCGATGAGCGCAGCCAGCAGCTGGCGGCGCAAGGGAAGCGGCGAAGCCGCAGAGGAGAGGTGTTTGGAGATTCGATCTGTGGTCATTGGCATCCAGCAGTGGCCGAACAAATGCCGAAGGGCAACCCTGAATGGTACACACAGCGGTAAACCCCCTGTGACAAACTGTGCCTCCCCATGTGCTTCATATGCACCACCACCCGGTTGTGCCGGGTATGCGCCTTCGGCGCAGACCGCACCGCCATGAAGCACAACCTTAGAATCCGGGCCACATGCACGCCACCGACACGGGCTCCGCGCCTGCCAATGCCCCCTCCTCGCCTCCCCCCAGCCTGACCACGCGCCTGAAGCGGCTGTCCGTCTATTTCGGCGGCCAGCGGCTGGCCTGGGGCCTGGCGATTGTTGCCACCCTCGTGGGGGCGGTGACCGAGCCCCTGATCCCTGCCCTGCTGCAGCCCCTGCTGGACCAAGGGTTCACCCAAGGGAGCCTGCAGCTGTGGATGGTCCCACTGGCCATTCTCGGGATCTTCTTCGTGCGCGGGCTTGCCCAGTTCGTGGGCCAATACGCCCTCGCGCGCATTGCCAATGAAGGCATGCTCAACCTGCGCACTTCCTTGTTTGAACGGGTGCTGGCCGCTGAAATGGGCCTGTTCAGCCGCCAGTCCGCCAGTGCGCTGTCCAACACCGTGGTCTATGAAGTCCAGACCGGCTCAACACTGCTCGTGCAGGCGCTGATGGGAATCTCTCGCGACGGATTCACGCTAGTCGCATTGCTGTTCTACCTGCTCTACCTGAACTGGCAGTTGACGCTGATCGTGGCTGTGGTGGTGCCTGGCGTGGCCTGGATCATGAAGACACTGTCCAAGCGGCTCTACCACCTCACCAAAAGCAGCCAGCAGGCCACGGACGAACTGGCCTATGTGGTGGAGGAAAACGTGCTGGCGCACCGCATGGTCCGACTGCACGGTGCCCAGGAGGGCCAGGCCCGGCGCTTCGAGGGCCTTAGCCACAGCCTACGACGGCTGGCCATCAAATCCACGATTGCATCTGCCGCCATGACGCCACTGACCCAACTGCTGGCCGCAGCCGCACTGTCGGTGGTGATCTGCATCGCACTCTGGCAGAGCCGTGGGGCGGTGGATGCCAAGGGCGTCACGGTGGGGGGCTTTGCCGCCTTCATCACCGCGATGTTGATGCTCATCGCCCCCATACGGCGCCTGGCCGATGTTGCCAGCCCCATCACGCGTGGCGTGGCGGCGCTGGAGCGCGGCCTGGCCCTGCTGGGCGAAACTGGTGCCGAAAGTGGCGGCCAGTACCGCACCGACCGGGTCCGGGGCGAGCTGGCGCTGGAGCGGATCACGGTGTCCTTCGGGCCAGACCATGCGCCTGCCCTGGACCAGGTCAGCCTGACAGTAGCACCCGGCGAGATCGTGGCGCTTGTCGGCCCGTCCGGCGCGGGCAAGACCACACTCGTCAACCTTCTGCCGCGTTTTATTGCACCGGTGGAGGGAAACATCCTGGTCGATGGCCATCCCGTTCAGGACTGGGACTTGGGGTCGCTGCGCTCGCAGTTTGCGATGGTGAGCCAGGACGTGGTCATGTTCAACGACACCATTGCCGCCAATGTGGCATTGGGAGCTGCGGTGGACGAACAACGGGTGCGCGACTGCCTGGAAGCCGCGAACCTGGCAGGGCATGTCGCCGGACTGCCCCAGGGCATCCACACCATCGTCGGCCACAACGCCACACAATTGTCGGGCGGACAGCGTCAGCGGCTGGCGATTGCTCGGGCCCTGTACAAGGATGCGCCCATCCTGATTCTGGACGAAGCAACCTCGGCGCTCGACACCGAATCCGAACGGCTGGTGCAGGACGCGCTGCAGCGCCTGATGCAGGGCCGCGCCACGCTGGTCATTGCGCACCGCCTGTCCACCATCGAACATGCCGACCGCGTGGTGGTCATGGAGCGGGGCCGCATTGCCGAGCAAGGCACCCACAGCGCGCTGATGGCGCAGGGCGGGCTATACGCGCGCCTGCAGTCGCGTCCAGCCGTCGGCAGCGCTGCCGCGCCGGAGTAGCCGCGCTGCGGCGGCAACCGGTTACCTGCTTACCACTTGCCCCGGTTGGGCTGGCGCCGCCGGATGGCGGCAGCAATCTTTTCTGCAGATTCCGTGCGACTCACACGCAGGGCGAAATCGGCGGCGGTCAATCCCAGCTGGTTCTTGAGTATCGGGTCCGCGCCCTCTTCCAGCAAAAGCTGCACCGCCTCGATCGAGCCATAGTGCGCAGCCATCATCAGCGGCGTGGTGCCATTGGGCGATGCCGCGTCGATGTAGGCGTGGTTCTCCAGCAGCAATGAAATGATGACCGCATGCTGCGGCGAACCCGCCGATGCGGCGTAGTGCAATGGTGTCCAGCCCGTCTTGTTCACATCAGCCTCGCGGGCGATCAGCGCCTTCACCGCATCCACATTGCCTTTGATCGCGGCGATCATGAGCGGGCTTTCGTCCTGGGCATTGCGGGCATCCACATTCACCGTGCGCGACGCTAGCAACGCAGCAAAGGCCTTGTTGGCACCGTTCTGCAATGCGATGGTGAGCCCCACCTGCCCCTTGGGGTCGCGCGTGTTGGGGTCAAAACCCCGGCGCAGCAATGCAGTGATCGCATCGCCATCGTCCCGCAGGATGGCCACAAAAAAATCTTCATAAGCGCCCGCCCAGGCCTGGGCAGACACCAAGCCCAGCGCCACAGCAGCCAAGGCAAACCGTCGTTGCAGGCTCATGCCATCACCCCCGGAAACAAGCGATCGAAATTGCGGCTGGTGGCCTCGGCCACCGCCTCCAGCGCCAGACCCTTGGTCTCGGCCACCTGCCGGGCCACATGGGGCACATACGACGGGTTGTTGGTCTTGCCGCGGTAGGGCACCGGGGCCGGGCAGCGGCTCTCGGTCTCAATGAGCATGCGGTCCAGTGTCACAGAGGCCACTACGTCGCGCAGCTCCTGTGCGCTCTTGAAGGTGACGATGCCCGAGAACGAGATGTAGTAGCCCCGGTCCAGCGCGGCGCGCGCCACCTGCATCGACTCGGTAAAGCAGTGGAACACTCCACCCGCCTGATTGCCGCCGCCATCCTCGCCCTCTTCCCGCAGGATGGCCAGCGTGTCGTCCGACGCGCTGCGCGTGTGGACGATGAGCGGCTTGCCACAGGCCCGCGCCGCGCGGATGTGGGTGCGGAAGCGGTCTCGCTGCCATTCCAGGTCGGCTATGCTGCGCCCGCCCTTGCGGTCTTCCATGCCGTAGTAATCCAGGCCCGTCTCGCCAATCGCCACCACACGGGGCAGTGCCGCGCGGTCCAGCAGATCCTGCACGCTGGGTTCCGTCACGCCCTCGTTGTCGGGGTGCACGCCCACGGTGCTCCAAAAGTTGTCGTGGGCCAGGGCCAGGGCGTGCACGCCCTCGAACTCTTCCATGGTGGTGCAAATGCACAGGGCCCGGGTGACCTGCGCCTCGGCCATGGCCTGGCGGATGGCGGGCAGCTGGATGACCAGTTCCGGGAAGTTGAGGTGACAGTGCGAATCAGTGAACATGCGATTTCAAAACAAAAAAGCCGACCAGCCAGCGCGGGTCGGCACAGGGGCAGCGGCGGCGCGGTCAGATCGTCTGGGTAGGACGGTCCGAGCCCAGCGCAGTTCCCAGCAATTCCTCGATCTTGGCCTTGAGCTGGCGGGATTTTTCGTCCTTGGGGAACTGGATGCCCACGCCTTGCGTGCGGTTGCCTGCAGCGCGGGCTGGCGTGACCCAGGCCACACGGCCTGCAACGGGGTATCGCTGCGTGTCGTCGGGCAAGGTCAGCAGCACATACACATCATCGCCCAGCTTGTAGTCGCGCTGGGTGGGCACAAAAATGCCCCCCTCGGCAAAAAAGGGAATGTAGGCAGCATACAGGGCCGCCTTCTCCTTGATGGCCAGCTGCATGACGCTGGGACGGGGCGCGGTGGATGGACTGCTCATGGGTTGAAGTGCGGCTTAATGTTTGGAGTGTAGGGTGTTTCGCGCCTGGGCGACAAGCGCCTCCAGCATGAGCCCGCCGTTG
>Ga0187844_10000104_pt1 | contig 61558 bp, 56 predicted proteins | sample SpaLakP09_SKY_50_FD_134517 | JGI IMG/M metagenome (GOLD analysis project Ga0187844, IMG submission 134517) | Oligotrophic lake water microbial communities from Sparkling Lake, Wisconsin, USA - SP09_SKY_50 | ecosystem: Environmental > Aquatic > Freshwater > Lake | place: USA: Sparkling Lake...
CCCATGCGCTCATCGCCGAGGCCTTCTACGAGGCGGGGCTCCCCGCCGGCGTGCTCAACTTCCTGACCAATGCGCCCGAGGACGCCGCCGACGTCATCGACGCCCTGATCGCCCACCCGGCGGTTCGGCGGATCAACTTCACGGGCTCCACCCGGGTCGGCCGGATCATCGCCGAGAAGGCCGCCACCCAGCTCAAGCCCTGTCTGCTCGAACTCGGCGGCAAGGCGCCCTTCGTGGTGCTGGACGACGCCGACATCGAAGGGGCGGTCTCGGCCGCGATCTTCGGATCCTTCCTCTACCAAGGCCAAATTTGCATGTCGACGGAACGGTTCGTGGTCGATGAAGCGGTCGCAGACGCCTTCGTGGCCCGGTTCGCCGAGCGCGCCAGGGCCCTGCCTGTCGGCGACCCCGCGAACGGCGCCGCCTGCGTCATCGGCCCGGTGATCAGCCGCAGCTCGGGCGACCGCATCAACGCCCTGCTCGACGACGCCCTGGCCAAGGGCGCGGTGCTCGCGACGGGTGGACCGGCGCAGGGCGCGGTGATGCCGGCGACCATTCTCGACAAGGTGGCGCCGGGCATGAGCATCTATGACGAGGAGACCTTTGGCCCGATCACGACCGTCGTCCGGGTGAAGGGTGTCGAGGAGGCGATCCGGGTCGCCAACGACACGGCTTATGGCCTGTCCGCCGCCGTGTTCGGGGCGGATACGAGCCGGGCGCTCGCGGTCGCGAGCCGGATCGAATCCGGCGCGGTCCACATCAACGGCGCCACCGTCCAGAACGAACCCCAGGCGCCCTATGGCGGGATGAAGCAGAGCGGCTACGGACGCTTCGACGGCCGCGCCGTGATCGATCAGTTCACCGAGGTGAAATGGGTCACCATCGAGCCGTCAAACCAGCCCTATCCGTTTTGACCCGGGCCTTGTCGCTCGCTGATCGGCTGCCTCCCGCCCACCCTTTCGGTCGGCGGCCTTCACAACGCCTCGCGCGCTAACCCGTGTCCGTCGTCAGACGTCATGGCCCCGTTCTCGGGGTGGCCGCGCTCGGCGCTGTGATCGGATCCACCTTTCCGGTCGGGATGATCCTGGGCCAGGCGGACCTGGCCGGAGGACTGTCGGCGGCGGTCAACGACGCCTCGTGGAGCGTCACCCTCTACAACGTCGGCCAGATCGCCGGACTGCCGATGACGATGACGGCGGCGGCCGCCTTCGGACGGGGCCGGACCATGGCGCTGGCCGGGGCGGGCTTCGCCCTGAGCAGCGCCGCGATCGCCCTCAGCCCGGGCCTCGGCGTCTTTCTCGCGGCGCGGCTGCTGCAGGGCTTCTTCGGCGGCGCTCTGCCGGTTCTTTTCATGGTCATGATCATGACGAGCCTGCCGCCCGGTCGAAGCCAGGCGGGCGGGCTCAGCCTGTTCGCCATCGCCACCTCGGTGGGAGCCGGGTTCGCGGCCGGCCTGTCCTTCCTCCTGCTTGAGGCCGGGGGATGGCGAGGGCTCTTCTGGTGTCAGGTGGCGGTCGGCGGCCTCTACGCCGTCCTGGCCGCGCGCGCCCTGCCCCACGAGCGCGGCGACGCCATCCACCTGCGCCAGAAGGACTGGCCCAGCTACGTCTTCCTCTCCGTCGGGCTGGGGCTCCTCGTCGTCTTCTTGTCGGAGGGTGAGCGTCGCTACTGGTTCGACACCTGGTGGATCGCCGCCGCCCTGGCCAGCGGCGCGGCGGCGACGGCGCTTGGCGTCCGCGCCCTCGCCCAGGCTTCGCGTCCCTTGCTGAAGCTCAGCCTTCTGCGCCGTCCGAGCTTCCTCGGCGCCCTGCTGCTTCAGGCGCTGTTCAGGGCCGGCTCCCTGCTCACCCTGTCGACCATTCCGCAGGCGCTCATCCGGCTCGAAGCCTACGGTCTCGAGCAGATCGCCGGGCTTCTCATCCCCATGGCCACGGCGGCGGCGGCGGGCGCCCTGGCGTCCCATCTCCTCTGTGGACGGGGCCACTCGCGGGCGGCCCTGGCGGCGGGGCTGTTCGCCTGCGCGATCGCAGCGGGGCTCTGCACCGGGGTTTCCTCGTCCTGGGCGGGCGAGAACTACCGGATCGCGATCGTCATCGCAGGCCTGGGCCAAGGGTTGTTCTCGGTGGCGGTCATGCGCTTCGCCGTCCACGGCCTGGCACGCGAAGACGGCCCGACCTGCGCCGTCCTGTTCAACTTCGCCCGGCTGTTCGGACTTGTCGGCGGGGTGGCCCTGCTGGCGCGCCTGACGACCTTCCGGGAGGCCCTGCACGCGATCCGGCTGGCGGAGAGCCTTTCGCCCCTTGCGCCGGAACGCCGCGCCGAGATCGCCGCGCAGCTCGCGCCGTCCCTCTCGCCGCAAGTCGCCGGACGGGTGGCGCTCGGGCGGCTGTCCGCCGCCCTGACCAACCAGGCCTACGCCCTGACCTTCGCCGACCTCTTCCTCGTCCTCGCCGTCCTCATGACGGCGGCGGGCCTGCTGGTCTGTCTCCTGCCCCCGCTGCCGCGCCCGTCGGTCGCCTACATATCCGTGTCCCGATGACCCCTGCGATGAAGACCGACGCTTCCGCCCGTGGGCGGCTCCCCCCTGCGGTCCGCCGTCTGCTCGCGGGCGGCCTGGCGGTGTGCGCCCTCGGCGCGGCCGTGTTCCTCGCCTACCGGACCGTCCCGGTCATCGCGCCCTACATCAGCAGCGACAATGCCTACGTCAAAGGCGATCTGACCTTCGTGACGACCAAGGTGGCAGGCTATGTCGCCGGTATCGAGACCGAGGACGGCCAGACGGTCGCGGCGGGACAGATCCTCGTCCGCATCGATCCCCGCGATCTCGAATCCGCCGCCCGGGACGCCGAGGCCAATGTCGCGCGCCAGCGGGCCGCGGAGCTGCAGCTGCAAGCCCAGTCAGAGCTTCAGGGCGCCCAGATCGAGGTGGCCGACGCGGGGGTCGTCGCGGCCGAGGCGCTGATCCGCAAGACCGCGGCGGACCTGGCGCGAGCAACGACCTTGCGTGAGTCCGGCGCGGTCAGCGTGGCCTATTACGATCAGGCCCTTGCCGATGATCTCAAGGCGCGCGCCAGCCTGACCCAGGCCGAGGCGCAGGCAAGGCTGGCGCGCCGACAGCTGCTGGTGATCGCCGCCCAGAGCGACGGCGCGACGGCCGACCAACAGGGCGCGCAGGCCCGACTGGACAGAGCCCGCAACGACGCGGACGCGGCCGTCATCCGAGCGCCCCGGGAAGGCGTCGCTGTGGCGAGAAATGTGCGGGTTGGGGAGTATGTGGGTGTGGGCCAGCGGCTGCTGGCGATCGCGCCGACACAGGGGCTCTGGGTTCAGGCCAACCTGCGCGAGACCCAGCTCGGGAGGCTCCGCCCGGGCGACCGCGTCGCCGTGTCCATCGACGCCTTGCCCGGGCGGACGCTGTGCGGTCGGGTGGATGGACTGCCCGGCGCGAGCGGCGCCGAACTCGCCCTTCTTCCACCCGACAACGCCACGGGCAACTTCACCAAGATCGTGCGCCGCTTCTCCGTGCGCATCCTCCTCGATCCGGGGCAACCGGCCTCCGAACGACTCGCGGCCGGCATGTCGGTCCAGGTCCGGATCGCACTCGGGTCTCACGGAGGTGGTCGGACCACCGGCCTCGCCTGCGCGAGGAATTGAGACCGGCCGATCATTCTACGGGCGGCGCAGTCACCGGATGGGCCGAGGCCCGGACGCGAGCCGTCGTCAGTCTTCGCGGGGCAGGACCGTCAGCACCCGCGTCACATGGGCGTGGAACTCCACCATATAGTTGCGCAGGAAGGCCTCGGTGGACTCGACCGTGACCTCTCCATCGTCGGTGATCAGCCCCGGGGTGAAGTGGATGTAGGCTTCCACGGCGTTCATCTGGGGCGCGTTGAGGAAGCCCAGAATGCTGCGCAGGCTCTGTTGCGCCACGGCGGTGCCGATGGCTCCGGGCGAGGTTCCGATCACGGCGGTCGGCTTGCGGGCGAACGAGTTCGTCCCCCAGGGGCGGCTGGCCCAGTCGATCGCGTTCTTCAGACCGCCGGGGATAGAGCGATTGTATTCCGGCGTGACGATCAGAATGCCGTCTGATGCCTTGATCGCTGCCTTGAATGTCAGCGCTTCAGCGGGATAGTCGGCGTCGTAGTCGGAACTGTAGAGCTTCAGGTCGGAAAACCCGATCTCCTGCAGGACCAGTCCATCCGGAGCGAGCCGCGTCAGCGCCTTTGCCAGTTTCCGGTTGATGGAATTGCTGGACAGGCTTCCGACCAGATAGCCGATGTTGAAGGGGGTCATGCCGCTATTCCTATGTCTGCTGTTAGTCATTCAACGCCGAAGACCACGGGCGTTTCCGTGCAGGCCGCTACGGTTACGGTCAGGGCTTGAGGAGAATGCGGCCGGGCAGGTCTCCGCGCTCGATGCGCGCGTGCGCATCGGCCACATCCGCGAGAGGCCATAGCTGAGAGGCGGGCGGGCGGATCAATCCGTCGCCCAGCCACGACGTCAGGTCCGCGACGGCGCGCCGGAGCGACGGCCCGTCCAGGCTTTCCGTCGAATAGCCGGTCAGCACCACGGCATCGATCAGCCGCCAGGCGTCAAAGGTGACGTCGCCGCCCGCGGCCGCGCCAACCATCGACAGGACACCGCCGGGACGAAGCGCCTGCACGCATCCGGTGAACACTTCGCCGCCGACGGTCTCGAGGACCGCATCGACGCTCGCGGGCTCGAGCGAAGCCGGCGCCCCGCGCGGTGAGACGATCACCGTGTCAGCGCCCAAGGCGAGAACCTTCTCCGTATCCCCTGCGTGCGAGATCAGCGCGGTCACCGTCGCCCCTCGCGCCCTGGCGATCCCGACGGCGCAGGCGCCGACATTCCCGGCCGCGCCGGTGATCAGGATGCGATACTGCGAGAGGTCGTCGCCGATCCGCGCAAGTCCGCCATGCGCCGTGACGCCGGGAAGCCCGATCGCGGCCATGGCGAGCGGATCCACCGTGTCGTGAATGAGGGCGAGCGCGTCCGCATCGACCGTGACGAACTCCGCATATCCACCGGGTCGTTCAGCCCGCACGCCGCCCAGGCCCTGCATCATGGTGACGACGGTCTGACCGGGACGCCAATCGACAACCGCGCTGCCCACCGCCTCGATCACTCCCACGCTCTCGATGCCGGGCGTATAGGGAAAGGGGTCGGACCGCCGCGTCGGCCAGACCCCGGCCCGGATCTTGAGGTCGGTGAAGTTGATCCCCGCCGCGATCGTGCGAATGCGCGCCTCGCCCGGCGCCAGCGGAGGCAGAGAGGCGTCCACGACAGCGAGAACCTTGGGCCCGCCGTAGCGGGTGATCTGAACGGTCCGGCCTGTCAGCGGCGTCATGGTGGGCTCCGGATTGGAAGGGCAGGCGTTCGGACGCGCCTAATGCTTCAGAAACGCATCGACGTCCGATGCGAACTTCACCGGGTTCTTGAACATCAGGAAGTGATCGCCCTGCTCGGCTTCGGTGTAGTCGTAGAGGGTCGCGTCCGGAATGACCGACGACATCCAGCGCTGGCTCGGCAGGTTGTTGCTGAAGGCGCCCGAGAAGATCGCCGTCGGCACGTCGATCTTGCTGCGGATGACGTCGCGCCAGTCGTTGGTGGCGTGGTCGAACAGCACCCGGCCCATGGCGGTGGGATCGTTGGTGACGAAAGCCTCGGCGAAGGCTTCTGAGTTGACGAAATAGGCCGAGTCCCGAACCGCGAACCGCTGCATGGCCTTGGGATCCACAATCATGGTGTTGGTGGCGGCGCCCGTGGTGAAGGCGGCGACCATGCGTTCGGCCGAGGTGGTCATGCCGCCGGCGTCCAGCCGCTCCTGCTCGGTCCAGTCCGCGTGGGAATAGATGGAGACCGGTTCGTCCACGAAGATGGCCTTGTGGATGCCGCCCGTACCGAACAGGTCGATATAGCCCCACAGCACCGAAGCCCCCATCGACCAGCCGCAGTAGTTCGCCGACTCCAGGCCGAGGTGGTCGGAGAATTCCTTCAGGTCCATCGAGAAGCGGGAAATCCGCGACCCATAGGTGACGTCCTGCGACAGGCCCTGATTGCGAGGGTCAAGGACGTAGACGTGATAGCGGCGGCTGAGCAGGTACATCACATTGATGTATTCCGCCCCGTTGGCCGACCAGCCGGGAATGAAGATCAGGGACTCGCCCTCGCCCGCCTCCCAGTAGGCCAGCTTGACGCCGTCATTGGTGGTGAAGCTGTTGATCTCCAGACCCGGAAAGTCAGACAGCCTGGCCGGCATGCCCTCGATCCGGTTCGGGAAGATGAAGTCCCGACCCAGGAACTCGATCGCCGGCTCGGCCAGGGCCTGGACCGGAGCGACCATCAGGATAAGGGCGCCGAGGGCGCCGGCCAGCTGTCTGCGCATCTCTAGCTGGCCTCGACCGGCTCGCCGTATAGCTTGCCGCCGCCGGCCCAGTCGCTGGGCGCCACATCCTCGAAGATGACGTAGATGTAGTTGGGGTCGGTCTGGGTGTTACGGACGATGCTCTCGGTGATCTCCGCGGCCACCTTGCCTTTGGTTTCGTGGTCCTTGCCTTCAAACCAGCTCACGCGAACGACGGGCATGGGGCTCTCCTGTGATCGATCCAGCGGGCCGAGGTGGTCGCTGCTATTGACGAGTCATTTGACCGGAGCCACACAGATGATAAAGCCCATCCGAAGACCAACTTTGTAGACTTGAAGTCGACTAGCAGGCTCCCATGGCCGATCTCGATCCATTCGCCGGTGTGAGCATCTTTGTCGCCGCTGCGCGCGCCGGCAGCTTCACCCAGGCTGCCGACCAGCTCGGAATCACCAAGTCTGCGGTCGGGAAATCGATTGCACGGCTTGAGGCCCGGCTCGGGGTCAAACTGTTCCACCGCACCACGCGCATGAACCGCCTGACGGTCGATGGCGAAGCCTTCCATGCGGCGTGCGCCGCCGCCCTGGAAGAGATCACCGGGGCTGAAGCGGCCCTCACCTCGGCGCGACAGACCCTGACGGGCAGACTGCGGATCGATATGCCGGTGGCGTTCGGCCGCAGCGTGCTGCTTCCGCTCCTGCTCGAGATCGTGCGTCCCCATCCGGGCCTGCGGCTGACCCTGAGCTTCACCGACGAGACGATCGATCCCCTGCTGGAGAATGTCGATCTGGCGATCCGCTTCGGCGATCTGAAGGACAGCAGCCATCTGATCGCCCGCCATCTCGCGAGCCAGGCCCGGGTGATCTGCGCTGCGCCGTCCTACCTGACGGAGCAAGGCATTCCTCAGACACTGGAAGATCTGCGCGACCATCGCGGCGTCGTCGGTGCGGCGAAAGGGCCTCCGGTCAGCTGGGTGGTGCGCGAGGACGGGATCGTCCGGCGCATCGCTCCGCCAACATCGCATCAGTTGAACGACGGCGAGGCCATGGTGGCGGCGGCGGCCGGTGGGCTGGGCCTTTGTCAGGCGCCGATCTCGATGGTGCGTGACCTGATCGCACGGGGGGCGCTCAAGACGGTGCTTGAGACCTATTCGACGGTGCCGGTCGAGATACACGCCCTCTGGCCGCGACAGGCCCACCTCAGTCCCCGTGTCCGCCATGTCGTCGATCAGTTCGCCGCCTTTGCCGCACAGGGGCGGCTGGACTGAGCGGCAGCACCGAGGGTTATGGGCGATCTCGACCCTCGCCGGTTCTTGCGCACACAGGCAGGAAAGTATCCCGCCGGCGAAGTTGTCGGTTAGTTGCAGGCCGAACCGGCTGTCGCTCTAGAACACCACGACGCTGCGGATGCTTTCGCCCGAGTGCATCAGGTCGAAGGCCTCGTTGATCCGCTCCAGCGGCAGGGTGTGGGTGATCATCGGATCGATCTCGATCTTGCCGTCCATGTACCAGTCGACGATGCGCGGCGTGTCGGTGCGGCCGCGCGCGCCCCCGAAGGCCGAGCCCCGCCAGACCCGGCCGGTGACCAGCTGGAACGGGCGGGTCGAGATTTCCTTGCCGGATTCGGCCACGCCGATCACGACGCTCTCGCCCCAACCGCGATGGGCGGCTTCCAGCGCCTGACGCATGACCACGGTATTGCCAGTGCAGTCGAAAGTGTAGTCCGCGCCCCCGCCGGTCAGTTCGACCAGGTGGGCGACGACGTCACTGACGTTCTTCGGGTTCAAGAAATGGGTCATGCCGAAGCGACGGCCCCACTCCTCTTTCGTGTTGTTGATGTCGACGCCGATGATCATGTCGGCGCCGACCATCTTCAGCCCCTGGATGACGTTCAGCCCGATGCCGCCCAGGCCGAAGACCACGGCATTGGCGCCCGGCTCGACCTTGGCCGTATTGACCACCGCGCCGACGCCCGTTGTCACGCCGCAACCGACATAGCAGGCGCTCTGGAACGGCGCGTCCTTACGGATCTTCGCCAGGGCGATCTCGGGCAGGACCGTGTAGTTCGAGAAGGTCGAACAGCCCATATAGTGGGCGATGGCCTGACCCTTGTAGCTGAAGCGGCTGGTGCCGTCGGGCATGACGCCCTTGCCCTGTGTGCTGCGGATGGCGGTGCACAGGTTGGTCTTGCGCGAGAGGCACGACTTACACTGGCGGCATTCCGGCGTGTAGAGCGGGATGACGTGATCGCCGACCGCGACGCTGGTCACACCTGGCCCCACCTCGACGACGACGCCGGCGCCCTCGTGGCCCAGGATCGACGGGAAGATGCCCTCGGAGTCTAGACCGTCCAGCGTGTAGGCGTCGGTGTGGCAGATGCCTGTTGCCTTGATCTCGATCAGCACCTCTCCGGCGCGCGGGCCTTCCAGATCGACCTCGACGATCTCCAGCGGACGTTTGGCCTCGAAGGCGACGGCGGCGCGGGTTTTCATGGCGGTCTCCAGGAGTTCGGATCCTTGGTACTCCTCCCCAATCGGCGGGATAATCCGCAAATCCTACAAAACATTATTGCGTCAGGAGGGCCAATCCTGTTGGTGGCTTGCATGACGGCTTGGGACGGGATCGAGGAGTTCGTAGCGGTCGCCCGCGCCGGGAGTTTTTCGCAGGCGGCGCGTCGGCTCAAACGGTCGCCGTCCCAGATCAGTCGGGATGTCGCCGGCCTCGAGGACCGGATCGGAGCTCGGCTGCTCCACCGCACGACAAGGCGCGTCAGCCTTACAGAGGCCGGCTCCCAGTTTCTTGACGGCTGCCTGCGCATGATCGATGCGCGCGACGAGGCCCTGGCCTCCATCCGCGTCGACACAGAGACCCTGAAAGGTCACCTGCGGCTCACCTGTTCGGTCGCCTATGGCGAGCGCTTCATCGCGCCCCTGGTCAACAGCTTCATGACCCAGCATCCACGCCTGTCCGTCGAAATGCTGCTAACGGACGAGCTCCTCGACCTGGCGGCCGGGGGCGTGGATCTGGCCGTCCGATCTGGTCACCTGAAGAGTTCAGGCTTGGTCGCGAACCGTTTGACATCGCGCACTCGCATCCTGTGCGCCTCTCCCGATTACCTCGGATCCGCAGGCCCAGTCGACGAGATTGACGATCTGCGTCGCCACGCCTGCCTTCTGGGCGCGACTGACGCCTGGAGCTTCACCCGGGCCGGGCGGGCGGTCTCGCTGCGGCCCACCGGCCGGTGGCGTTGCAACAACGGTTCGGCAGTCCTGGACGCCGCCTTGCACGACCTCGGCGTCTGCCAACTGCCCGATTTCTATGTGGCCAAGGCGATTGAAGCGGGGCGCCTTGTCCGCCTGCTGGCCGCCAACGAACCGGCCGATGAAGGGGTCTGGGGCGTCTATGTCAGCCGCAAGCACCTGGCCCCCAAGGTGTCCCGGCTGGTCGATCATCTCAGGGTGGGTCTGGGCCAGGAGGGCCCGCCTGACGCCGAGCCGGAACGCCGAAGCTAACCCGTAAAACGGATCTGCGATTCAGACAGCGCCAGCCAGTCGGGCTTGGCCGCGTACATCTGGCCGATCAGCTCCTTGATCTCGTCGATCCGGTTGTTCGCGTCATTGATGCGATAGCTCATGATGATCGGCGAGACCGCCTTGGGATCGTCGATCGGCCGGAAGGAGACGTCGCTGCTGCGCAGCCGTTGCGCCGAGGCTGGAACGACGGCCACGCCGATGCCCGAGGCGACCAGCCCCATGGCCGTCTGCAGCTCGCGCACCTCCCGGGTGGCGGCGGGTGCGATGCGGGCGTCGGCCAGGAGAGACAGGACCTCGTCGGCGAAGCTTGGGCGCGGCTGCGAGGGATAGAGGATCAAGGTCTCCTCGCTGAGCACCGACCAGTTCACCGGGCCCGCGACCTGCGCCAGCGGATGTTCCACCGGGATCGCCAGGACCAGCGCCTCCTCGCGGAGCCGGACACGCTCGATGGCCGGGTCCGCAAGCCGCACCCGGCCGAACCCCAGATCGATCCGGCCTTCCTTCAGCGCCGTGATCTGTTCGCTGGACATCATCTCGAGGATCTCGATCTGAAGATTGGGCCAGCGCGCCCGCATCCTGCGAACGAGATCGGGGGTGCCGCCGTACAGGGTCGAGGCGACGCAGCCGATCACAAACCGGGTCCGCCCCGTGGCCCCGATCTCCTGGGTCTGGTCCTTGAGCTGGGCGAGACGTCCTAGAATCTGGAGCGCCTGTTCGTAGAAGAAGCGGCCCGCCTCGGTCAGTTGCAGAGGTCGCGCGCTCCGATCCAGCAGCTTGACCCCCAGCTCGGCCTCCAGATTCTGGATCTGGCGGCTGAGCGGAGGCTGGGCGATATGCAGTTCCTCGGCGGCGCGGCTCACATTGCGGGTGTGAGCGACGACGACGAAATAGCGAAGCTGTCTGAGTTCCATTCTGTGCGTCCTCCGGCGACACGCCGCGACCACGGAACGGGCTCCGCTGGCCGCCATAGCAGGCCCTGGCGCCCGGTCTGTCAAACCGGCCGCCAGCCCTTTGGGGCGCTAGAAGGGATAGGCCGGGGCGGAGGCCTTCATCGTGAACCATTGCCAGTGGGTGAACTCTTCCCAGTTGGCGGGGCCACCGATCGACGTGCCGTTGCCCGAGGCCCCTACCCCGCCGAACGGATTGACCACGTCGTCGTTGACCGTCTGGTCGTTGATGTGGATCAGGCCGGCGTGGAGTTCCTCCCCCATGGCCATGGCACGTCCGAGATCCTTCGACAGCACCGCAGCGGACAGGCCGTATTCGGTGTCGTTGGCCAGGGCGATGGCCTCGGCGTCCGTGTCGAAGGGGATGAGCACGGCGACCGGTCCGAAGATCTCGTCGCTGTAGGCCGACATCGCGGGCGTCACGCCCTTGATCACCGTGGCCTTGAGGAACAGGCCCTCGGCGGTGCCGCCGGCGAGGATCTCGGCGCCGGCGCCTCGCGTCTGGTCGAGGATGGACAGGGCGTGGTCCAGCTGCGGCTGGTTGATGAGCGGGCCGAGCGCGACCTGATCCGACATCGGATCGCCGACGGGCAACTGGTTCGCCTTCTCGGCCAGGGCTGTGGCGAAGGCGTCCATGATCGACCGCTGGACCAGGATTCGGCCGGCCGACATGCAGATCTGGCCCTGGTGGAGCCAGGCCGCCCAGGCAGCGTTCTTGACCGCCAGGTCGAGGTCCGCGTCCTCCAGGATGATCAGGGAGTTCTTGCCGCCGAGCTCGAGGGAGACCTTCTTGAGGTTGCGGCTGGCGGTCTCACCGACGCGGCGACCGGCGCCGGTCGAGCCGGTGAACTGGATCATCGCCACATTGGGATCGCTGCACAGGGCCTCGCCCGCGTCGCCGCCCCCGGGCGTCAGGTGGAGAGCCCCGGCGGGAAGCCCGGCCAGCTCGAACAGGCGGGCGATGACCACACCGCCGCAGATCGCTGTGCGCGGGTCCGGCTTGAGGACGACGGCGTTGCCGACCGCCAGGGCCGGGGCGACCGCTCGCATGGCCAGATAGAGGGGGAAGTTGAATGGCGAGATCACCCCGACCACGCCCAGAGGACGGCGACGGGCCAGGCTGAGCCGACCAGGTTCGCTCGGCAGAATCTGGCCTTGGGCCTGATGCGGCATGGCCGACGCCAGATGCAGGGCCTTGATGGTGATGGAGAGCTCGAACTCGGCCTTGGCCCGCACCGAGCCGCTTTCGCGCATGATCCAGCCAGTGATCTCCGCCCAGTGCGTCTGTGCGAGTTCGGCGGCCTTGCGCAGCACGCCGGCCCGGTCGTCCGGCGTGAGACCGGCCCAAGGCTTCTGGCTCTTGCGGGCGCCGGCGGCGGCCACGGCGATGTCGGCGGGACGGCAGACCGCCACGCGACCCAGGCTGCGACCGGTCGCCGGCTCCAGAACCTCCGCGGTTTCGGCCGCCGTCGCCCATTGGCCGTCGAACCGGGCGCCGGTCAGATGCACAGTGTCGATAAGGGGGGTGTTGTCCGACATAGAGGCCTCTCCCGTGGCGTTCGGCCTTGAGGCCGTTTTTTGATCCTGTCTCGCTACGCCGCCTCCCCACCCGCGACAAAGACCAAAAAGGTTGGCCGCGATACCTTTCGGGTATTCTAGAGCCCCGAGGGCGGCTCTAGGCGCTCTTTTTGTCATTCTAGGTATCGACACAATATGGCGTTGGTATTGGAAACCGCTGGAATTCCCTCCCTACAGTGACGCCACGGGTCGAACTCTGACCCGCCGTAACGACCCGGGCCCATTGCAGGTCATCGGGCGCTCACAGGGAGGAAGACATGATGGCAAGTTCGGCCTGATCGCGCCGCCGCGCGCTGAACGCGGCTCCAGACCCCATCCCAGACGACGCCCGAGCGGCGACGCCCCTTTCGCCTGCCTGACGGCGACGATGAGAGCCCCCATGACCCAAGATCACAACCCAACGGATGCGCCGGCCACGGACCCTCGCGTCCATGACGCGGAAAGCGCCCTGATGAAGGGCCGCATCGAACGCCGTGACTTCATGCGCATAGCCCTACTCGCGGGTGTCGGCGTCTCGACGGCGACGGCTATGGCCGGCTTCGCCGAAAGCGCCCGAGCAAACCAGATCCGCCTCGGGTCGAGACTGAGGGCCCAATACGACTACATCATCTGCGGGTCCGGCTCGTCCGGCGCGGTCGTCGCCCGCCGGCTCGCTCAAGACCCTGCCGTCCATGTGCTTCTGCTCGAAGCAGGCGGCAGCGACCAGGTTCCATCGGTCGTCGATCCTGGCCAGTGGTTCACCAACCTGGGCGGTGAGCGCGACTGGGGCTTCAAGGCCGAACCCAATCCCGCGATCAACAACCGGCAGATGCCGCTGTCGATGGGCAAGGTGCTCGGCGGCGGCTCCTCGATCAACGTCATGATCTGGTCGCGCGGGCACAAGAACGACTGGGACTATTTCGCATCAGAAGCCGGCGACGACCGCTGGAGCTACGAGAACGTCCTCAAGATCTATCGCGGGATCGAGCACTACCAGGGCGCGCCCGATGCGGAACGCCGCGGCAAGGGCGGGCTGGTCTACGTCCAGGACGCTCCGAACCCGAACCCCATCGCCCCCGCGATGCTGGAAGCCTGCGCCGGCGTCGGCATCCCCACCTTCGCCGACCAGAACGGCGTGATGATGGAAGGCAATGGCGGCGCGGCCATTCCCAATGTCAGGTTCCGGGACGGCAAACGCCTGAACATCTTCGACACCTACGTCCGTCCGATCCTCGACCAGCCCAATATCACCGTCCTGACCTACGCCACCGTGCGCAAGCTGGTGCTGGACGGCACGAAGGTCACGGGCGTCGAGTTCGTTCACGGCGACGCGCCCTTGACCATCCTGGCCAGCCGGGAGGTGATCCTGTCCACCGGCGCGATAAACACGCCCAAGATCCTGATGCAGTCGGGCATCGGCGAGGCGGCCCAGCTTCGCGAGCACGGCATCGCCGTCGTGGCGGACCTGCCGGGCGTGGGCAAGAACTACCAGGACCACGTCATGGTCGCGGGTTGCGTCTGGGAGTACCAGGACCCGATCGCGTTCCGCAGCAACGCTGCCGAGGCCACCTTCTTCTGGAAGAGCGACTCAAGCCTCGACACTCCCGACCTTCAGCCGTTCCAGATCGAGGTGCCCTACACCAGCGCCGAGACGGGCGCGCAGTTCAGTCCGCCGCCGACCTGCTGGTCTCTGTCCCCCGCCATCGTGCGGCCCAAGAGCCGGGGCGAGGTCCGGATCACGGGATCCCAGGTCAACCATCCGGTGAAGATCTTCGCCAACAGCCTGGCCGAACCCGACGACATGACCGCGCTCCTGCGCTGCACCGAGCTCTGTCGCGAAATCGGCAACGCGGGTCCGCTGGCCCGGTTCAGCAAGCGCGAGGTGATGCCCGGTCCGATGACGACCGAACCGCTGAAGAACTTCATCCGCGACGCCGCCGTCACCTATTGGCACGAGAGCTGTACGGCCAAGATGGGCCGTGACGCGATGTCGGTCGTGGACGGTCAGCTGCGCGTCCACGGCATCCAGGGCCTGCGCATCGCCGACGCCTCGATCATGCCCCGTGTGACGACGGGCAACACCATGGCCCCCTGCGTCATCATCGGTGAACAAGCCGCCGCCGCGATCCGGGGCTGATCCGCACACATCCGAATTGACGTCCGTCGACGTCGACGCCGCGGGCCCCTGCCCACGGCGAATGAAGAAACGCGTCCAGAGGAGGGCAGAATGAACAGACTGATCAAGACCATCGCGGCCGGTGCGGGAGCACTTGGCCTGGCTGCCATCGCCGGCGGAGCCGCGGCTCAAGCCATCGACGGCGGCGATTACATCCCCGCTCCCTCCGGGGTCCAGCTGGGGGTGGTCTATGCCCAGTTCAGCCACGCCGGCGCGCTCTATGCGAACGGCGACAAGGTCGACGGCGACGCCGAGCTGGACACCGCCGTCAGCGTCTTCCGCTATGTCGCCTACACCAAGCTGGCGGGTATGACATTCGACTATCAGGTCATCCAGCCCTACGGCCACGTCGAGGCCGGCGGCTCGGTGGAGGCCCTGGGCAGTGCAACCGGGTTCGCCGACACCATCTTCGTAGCCACCCTCTGGCCGATCGAGAACCACGAGACCGGCACCTATCTCGGCATCTCTCCCTACATCTATGCGCCCACCGGGGAGTACGACGCCGACAGGCCCATCAATCTCGGCGAGAACCGCTGGCGGGGCGTCCTCCAGGCGGTCTTTTCCCAGAAGCTGTCGGAGAAATGGGTCGGGGAGATCGCGGGCGACGTGACCCTCTACGGCAACAACGACGACAACGCCGCGGGCCGCCTTGAACAGGACCCGACTTGGCGGGCCCAGGCCTTCGCCCGGTATCTGGTCGACGACGCCAACGAGGCGAACCTGCGTCTGATGTACGTCCGCAACGGGGAGACCCAAGTGGCGGGCCTCGACCGCAACGATGAGGGTGGGACCTTGTCGGCAATGGTCACATGGCGGCACAATTTCCGGCCGACCCTTCAGTTCCTGACCCAGGTCGGCACGGATCTGAAGGTCGACAACGGCTTCAAGGAAGACGCCAGACTTCAGTTCAGGCTGGTCAACGTCTTCTAGTCCCGCCCGTCTCCCCGAAGCCTGCCCCGCCGATCCGTCGGCGGGGCTTTTTTGGCTTCAGGGCGCTCGCAACTTTCAACTCGGAATCCGCAATCATACCCTGAGGGGTATAATATAAGACCGCATCGGTTTTGGATTTCGGTCGGGCGGGGGCCTAGCACTCTCGTTATGATTTCGTCCGCGCCCCCGTCCCACGGCCGCCTGAAGATCGAACGCGTGGAGACCTTCCTCGTCGATCTTCCGACCATCCGTCCGCACAAGCTGTCCGTCGCGACCATGGAGGGCCAGACCCTCATGATCGTGAGGCTATACGCCTCCGACGGCGTCGTCGGCGTTGGCGAGGGGACGACCATCGCAGGTCTCGCCTACGGACCCGAGAGTCCCGAGGGCATGAAGCTTGCGATCGACACCTATGTCGCGCCCGTGCTTTGCGGCTGCGATCCCGGGCGCGTTCAGGACACGATGCGGACGATCGGGGCCGTGGTGAAGGGCAACCATTTCGCCAAATGCGCCATCGAGACGGCCCTCCTCGACGCCCAGGGCAAGCGGTTCGGCCTGCCGGTGTCAGAACTGCTCGGCGGACGAGTGCGGGACACGTTGCCCGTCGCGTGGACCCTGGCCTCGGGCGACACAGGACGCGACATCGCCGAGGCCGAGGCGATGCTGGCAAGCCGCCGGCATCGCATCTTCAAGCTCAAGATCGGACGTCAGGGCGTGGACGCCGATATCGCCCATGTCGCCGAGATCAAGAAGGCGCTGGGCGAGCGCGCCAGCATCCGGGTCGACGTCAACATGGCCTGGACCGAGACCGACGCCGTCCGCGGGCTTCATGGCCTGAGGGATGCGGGCTGCGACATGGTCGAGCAACCGGTCGCCAGGGTCGCAGCGCTCGCCCGACTGACGGCGCGTGGCATCCTTCCGATCATGGCCGATGAGGTCCTCCAGGGCCCGGCCAGCGCCTTCGATCTCGCGCAGAGGCACGCCGCCGACATCTTCGCGGTCAAGGTCCTGCAGTCGGGCGGACTGATCGCCGCCGGCCAGGTGGGTGCCATCGCCGACGCCGCTGGGGTGGGTCTGTATGGCGGCACCATGCTCGAGGGCGCGGTCAGCACCGTGGCCTCGGCTCATGTGTTCGCCAGCTTCCCTCATCTCGACTGGGGCACGGAGCTTTTCGGCCCCCTGCTGATCACCGAGGAGATCCTCGAGACCCCGCTCCGCTACGCCGATTTCGAACTCGAGATCCCGACGGGGCCGGGACTGGGCGTCACCCTCGACGAGGATCGCCTCAACCATTTCCGTCGCGACGGGAGCCGGCGCCTGTCCGGCGCCGTCGCCTCGGCATCCGCCGTGGGAGTCTGAGCCGATGCTGTTCATGGTCGAGATGACGGTCGCCATTCCGCTGACCTTCGACAAGGTCGAGGCGGACCGGCTCAAGGCGGCCGAGAAGGCCCGGTTCCAGCAACTCCAGGCGTCCGGCGTCTGGCGTCACATCTGGCGGGTCGTGGGCCAGTACTCGAACGTCAGCATCTTCGACGTCGAGACGAACGCCCAACTGCACGACCTGCTGACCACCCTGCCCCTCTACCCCTTCATGACGATGACGGTGACGGCGCTCTGCCGTCATCCCTCCTCGGCTCACGAGGATGATCGCTGAACTTCCACGACAACGACCGCTGAACAGCGGCGCCGCATTCCCAAGGGAGACATTCGAATGCACACCGATTTCGTCAAAACCGCTCCGGTCCAGGCTCTCTTCGACAAGGCCGCCGGCCTTGACCGCGAAGGCGGCAATCCGCGCCTGAAGGCGATCCTGCGCGACCTCACCGAGGCCGTCGCCGAGGTCATCGTCCGCCATGACATCAGCGAGGACGAGTTCTGGAGCGGGGTGAACTACCTGGCGAGCGCGGGTCCCGAGTTCGGCCTGTTGGTGCCGGGCACGGGCCTCGAGCACTTCATGGACCTCTTCCTCGATGCCAAGGACGAGGAGGCCGGCCGCACGGGCGGCACGCCGCGCACGATCGAGGGTCCCCTCTACGTCGCGGGCGCGCCCCTCGTCGAAGGCGAGGTCAATCTGACCAAGGATGTCGATCCCACCGACACCCTGCGCATGTACGGCACGGTGCGCGGTCCCGACGGAGAGCTGGTCAAGGACGCCATCGTCCACGTCTGGCATGCCGATTCCCAAGGCTGGTACTCGCATTTCGATCCGACCAAGGAGCAAACCCCGTTCAACAACCGGGCCCGAATCAAGCTCGGCGACGACGCGACCTATTCCTTCCATTCCAAGATGCCGGAGGGTTATGCGATCCCGCCGAACGGCACGACCGACCAGCTGATGCAGGCGATCGGACGGCACGGCAAACGCCCCGCCCACGTCCATTTCTTCATCGAGGCGCCGGGTTATCGCCAGCTGACCACCCAGATCAATTTCGGCGATGACCCCTTTGCCGACGACGACTTCGCCTTCGCGACCCGGGAGGGGCTCCTGCCCATGCCCAACCGCCAGGGCGACACCGTGACCGTCTCGTTCGACTTCGAACTGCAGAAGGCCGCCAATGAAACCGACGAGGTCCTGTCCGTGAGGACGCGCGCCGCCGCCTGACAGCAGCGCCCACAAGGAGGAACGAAGAATGACGCAGACATTGCGCGAACGCCTGGAAACCGCCGTCGTCGAAGACCCCGCCAAGGGCGTGTTCAAATGCCGTCGGGATGTGTTCACCGATCCGGCCCTGTTCGAGCTGGAGATGACCCACATCTTCGAGGGCAACTGGGTCTTCCTGGCCCATGAAAGCCAGATCCCCGAGCCCAACGACTATTTCACGACGACGATCGGTCGGCAGCCGGTCGTGGTCACCCGCGACAAGGGAGGCGACCTTCACGCCGTCATCAACGCCTGCGCTCACCGCGGCGCGACACTGTGCCGGCGCAAGCACGGCAACAAGGGCAGCTTCACCTGCCCCTTCCACGGCTGGACCTTCGCCAACACCGGCAAGCTTCTGAAGGTGAAGGACGGCAAGACCGGCGACTATCCGGAGAGCTTCAACACCGAGGGCTCCCACGATCTGACGAAGGTCGCACGGTTCGAGAACTATCGCGGCTTCCTGTTCGGAAGCATCAATCCCGACGTGAAACCGCTGGAAGACCATCTGGGCTCGACCCGGGTCATCATCGACCAGATCGTCGATCAGGCCGTCGATGGGCTCGAGGTGCTTCGCGGCAGTTCGACCTACATCTATGAGGGCAACTGGAAGCTCCAGATGGAGAACGGGGCGGACGGCTATCATGTCAGCGCCGTGCACTGGAACTATTCGGCCACCATGGGGCGTCGCAACTACGAGGCCGAGGGCGTGCGCACCGTGGACGCCAACGGCTGGTCCAAGAGCGTCGGCGGCGTCTACGGCTTCGACAACGGCCACATCCTGTTATGGACCAATACCCTCAATCCGGAGGTTCGCCCGGTCTACGCCCACCGCGAGGCGCTGGAACAACGTCTGGGCAAGGCGCGCGCTGACCTGATCGTCGGCCAGACCCGCAACCTGGGTCTCTATCCGAACGTCTATCTGATGGACCAGTTTTCGACGCAGATCCGGGTCGTGCGGCCTCTCAGCGTCGATCGCACCGAGGTCAGCATCTATTGTTTCGCGCCCAAGGGCGAAGCCGCCGACGAGCGCGCGCTGCGCATCCGCCAGTACGAGGATTTCTTCAACGTCAGCGGCATGGGCACGCCCGACGATCTGGAAGAGTTCCGCGCCTGCCAAAACGCCTACACCGGCGCCGGCGAGCTCTGGAACGATCTGAGCCGGGGGGCCGTCCACTGGGTCGAGGGCGCCGACGAGAACGCGACGGCCATGGGGCTGGAGCCCCTGCTCAGCGGCAACCGCAGCGAGGACGAGGGCCTGTTCGTCCGCCAGCATGAATACTGGGCGCAGACCCTGATCGCGGCCATCGACAGGGACGGTGACGGCGGTGACGGCCGGGCTATGCCTCGCCCTGCCCTGGGAGTGGCGGCATGACTGCGACGCTCGACGCGGCCACGACCCGCACCTTGACCCGCCCCCAGGTCGAGAACTTCCTCTATCGCGAGGCGCGGCTTCTGGACGACCGCCAATGGGACGAGTGGATCACTCTGTATTCGCCCAAGGTCGACTACTGGATGCCGGCCTGGGACGACGACGACCAGCTTGTCGAGGATCCCCAGCAGCACATCTCCCTGATCTACTACCCCAACCGCGACGGGCTCGAGGACCGGGTGTTCCGGATCAAGACGGAAAGGTCCGGCGCCAGCACGCCCGAACCCCGGACCAGCCACAACATCTCGAATGTCGAAATCACGGCCGAGCGGGAGGGTGAGATGGACGTCCGGTTCAACTGGCTGACCCTCAGCCACCGATACAAGGACACCCTGACCTTCTTCGGGACCTCCTTCTACACGCTCGACGTCCGCGGACCGTCGCCCCTGATCACCCGCAAGAAGATCGTTCTGAAGAACGACTACATCCGTCAGGTCATCGACGTTTATCACGTCTGATCGGGCGGGGAGGACCTGTCATGAGTTACCAGATCGCGCTGAATTTCGAGGATGGGGAAACCCGCTTCATCGCCTGCAATCCCGGCGAGAAGGTTCTCGACGCCGCCTTTCGTCACAAGATCAACCTGCCGATGGACTGTTCCGACGGGGTCTGCGGCACCTGCAAATGCCGCGCGGAACAGGGCGACTACGACCTGGGGGACGACTATATCGAGGACGCCCTGACCCAGGACGAGGCGGACGAAGGTTTCGTCCTCACCTGCCAGATGACGCCCTCCAGCGACTGCATCATCGCCGTCCCCGTCCCCTCCTCGGCCTGCAAGGTCAAGCCGGCGGCCCACGAAGCGGTCGTGGCGGCCATCGAGACCGTTTCGGACAGCACGATCGTCCTCCGGCTCAAGCTGGACGACCCCGAGGCGCTCAACTTCCTGCCGGGCCAATACGTCAATCTGGCTGTCCCTGGCTCGGGCCAACACCGGTCCTATTCGTTCAGTTCCAAGCCGGGCGCAGCCGAGGCCAGCTTCCTGATCCGCAACATCCCCGGCGGTCTGATGAGCAGCTTCCTGACCGGCAAGGCGGCGGTCGGTGACCGGATGACCTTCGTCGGCCCCAGCGGCAGCTTCTTTTTGCGCGCGGTGGAGCGGCCGGTCGTCATGCTAGCGGGCGGCACCGGTCTGGCGCCCCTGTTGTCCATGCTCGAGGTCCTGGCGGATCAGGGCAGCAGCCGGCCCATCCACCTCATCTATGGCGTCACCCACGACGGCGACCTGGTCGAGACCGACCGCATCGAGGCGCTTCAGGCGCGCCTGCCGTCCCTGACGTGGTCCAGCTGTGTCTCGGACGACGCCAGCCAGCATCCCCTTAAGGGCTATGTCACCCATCATCTGGCAGATGAGCATCTGAACGCCGGCGACTGCGACATCTATCTGTGCGGCCCACCGCCGATGGTCGAGGCGGTTCGCACCTTCCTGCGCGACAGGGGCGTGACCCCGACCCATTTCCACTACGAGAAGTTTGCGCCCAGCGAGACCGCGAGGGCTGCGGCGTGATGTTCGCGGAACGCTTCGCCGGCAAGGTCGTGGTCGTGACCGGAGCCGCCCAGGGCATCGGCCGGGGCCTCGCCCTGCGCATCGCCGCCGAGGGTGGGCGGATTCTGCTGGTCGATCGGGCGGACTTCGTCAGCGAAGTCGCGGCCGAGGCCGGCCCCGAGGCCCTCTCCTACTGCTGCGACCTGGAGACCTACGATGGGGCAGCCGGCGCGATGCAGGCCGCACTGGCCGGCTTCGGCCGCATCGACATCCTGATCAACAATGTCGGCGGCGCCATTCGGATGCGGCCCTTCGCCGACTTCGAGCCTGACCAGATCGATCAGGAGATCCGCCGCTCGCTGTTCCCGACGCTCTACGGCTGCCACGCCGTCCTGCCGACCATGCTGGCGCAGGGCGCTGGCGTGATCGTCAACGTCTCCTCCAACGCGACGCGAGGCATCCGACGGGTTCCCTATTCGGCGGCCAAGGGCGGGATCAACGCCCTGACCGCGAGCCTCGCCATGGAATACGGCGAGCAGGGCATCCGGGTGGTCGGCACGGCGCCGGGCGGAACAGCCGCGCCCCCGCGCCGCGTTCCTCGGAACGCCGAAGGCGACAGCGTCCAGGAACAGGGCTGGATGGCCGACGCCGTCGCTCAGGTCACACGATCGACCTTCCTGAACCGCTACGCCACGCTCGACGAGCAGATCGCGCCGATCCTGTTCCTGGCTTCCGACGAGGCGAGCTACATCACCGGAACGGTCCTGCCGGTGGCGGGCGGCGATCTCGGATGACCGGTAAGAGACGAACAGCCCTGGCGACCGGTGAGTGCCAAGTCGCGCGTAAAATGAGGACCTGAAATGGCATCGAAGATATTCGCCAGCCCACGAGACGCCCTCGACGGTCTGCTGTTCGACGGCATGACGATCATGTCCGGCGGCTTCGGCCTGTCGGGCAATCCAGAGAGCCTGATCCCGGAGATCCGCGCCAGCGGCGTCAAGGATCTGACCGTCATCTCCAACAACGCCGGCGCAGACGGGTTCGGCCTCTGGATGCTGCTGGAGAGCCGCCAGATCCGCAAGATGATCTCGTCCTACGTCGGCGAGAACAAGCTGTTCGAGAACCAGTATCTGTCCGGGGAACTCGAACTGGAGCTGAACCCGCAAGGGACATTGGCCGAGCGCATCCGCGCGGGCGGCGCCGGCATTCCGGCCTTCTACACCAGGACCGGCGTCGGCACGGTGGTCGCCGAGGGCAAGCCGACGGAGGTTTTCGAAGGCGAGGAATATGTCCGCGAGACCTGGCTGAAAGCCGATGTCTCGATCATCAAGGCGTGGCGCGCCGATCCGGCCGGGAACCTGATGTTCAACAAGACCGCCCGCAACTTCAACCCGAACATGGCAACGGCCGGCAAGGTCACCGTGGTGGAGGTCGAGGAGATCGTGCCCGAAGGCGCGCTCGATCCCGACGCCATCCACACGCCGGGCATCTATGTCGATCGCATCGTGCTCTCGACCATCAACGAGAAGCGGATCGAAAAGCTGACGACCCGCCCGAAGGAGGCCGCGGCATGAGCTGGACCCGCGACGAGATGGCCGCCCGCGCCGGCAAGGAGTTGCGCGACGGCTATTATGTGAACCTTGGCATCGGCATCCCGACCCTGGTCGCCAATCATGTCCCCGCCGGAATCCAAGTGACGCTGCAAAGCGAAAACGGCCTGCTCGGCATCGGCCCCTTCCCCTTCGAGGGCGAGGCCGATCCGGATCTAATCAATGCCGGCAAGCAGACGGTCACCGTCCTGCCCACCTCCAGCTTCTTCTCGTCGGCGGACAGCTTCGCCATGATCCGCGGCGGCCACATCGATATGGCGGTTCTGGGGGGCATGGAGGTCGCGGCCAACGGCGACCTCGCCAACTGGACCATCCCAGGCAAGATGGTGAAAGGCATGGGCGGGGCCATGGACCTCGTGGCGGGCGTGAAGCGCATCGTGGTGGTCATGGATCATGTGTCCAAGGACGGCTCACCGAAAATCCTGGAACGGTGCAGCCTGCCCCTGACGGGTCGGGCCGTGGTCGATCTGATCATCACAGACCTCGCGGTCATCGCCGTCGACCGGAAGCAAGGCGGCCTGACCCTGCTGGAAATGGCCCCCGGCGTCAGCGTCGAGGATGTGGTCGCCAGGACCGGCGCACCCTTGGTCACAGAGGGGCTTGCGGCATGACCGACGCCTTCATCTGCGACGCAGCGCGCACGCCGATCGGCAAATTCATCGGCTCCCTGTCCCATGTCCGGACGGATGATCTGGCCGCCGTGCCGCTCAAGGCTCTGATGGATCGCAACAGCGTCGATCCGGCCGCCGTAGACGAGGTCTTCTACGGCTGCGCCAACCAGGCAGGCGAGGACAACCGCGACGTGGCTCGGATGGCGTCGCTGCTGGCGGGCCTGCCGGTCAGCGTACCGGGCGTCACTCTCAACCGTCTTTGCGCCTCGGGAGCCGATGCGGTCGGGGCCGCAGCCCGCGCCATCAAAGCGGGCGAGGCCGAGCTGTGCATCGCCGGCGGGGTCGAATCCATGACCCGCGCGCCTCTGGTTCAGGCCAAGGCGACGACCGCCTTCCAGCGCGGCGCCCAGATCGAGGACACGGTCGTCGGCTGGCGTTTCGTCAACCCGATCATGAAGGCGCTCCATGGGGTCGCCTCAATGCCGGAGACCGGCGAGAACGTCGCCGACCGCTATAAGGTCAGCCGCAAGGACCAGGACCGTTTCGGCCTGTGGAGCCAGGACAAGGCCGCCGCCGCCAAGGGCTTCCACGCGGAGGAGATCGTCCCGGTCGAGGCGAAGGACGCGAAGGGCAAGCCCTTCGTCTTCGACGCCGACGAATATCCGCGAGAGACCTCGCTGGAGCTTTTGGCGAAGCTGAAGCCGGTCGTCCGGCCCGACGGCACGGTCACGGCGGGCAATGCGTCGGGCATCAATGACGGCGCCGCCGCGATGTTCGTCGCCTCGAAGGACGCGGCCGCCGCCCAGGGCCTGATACCGCGCGCGAAAATCCTCGGCTTCGCCTCCGCCGGGGTCGAGCCGAATATCATGGGCGTGGGTCCCGTCTATTCGACCCGCAAGTTGCTTGACCGGCTCAAGTTGTCCATGGCCGACTTCGACCTGATCGAGTTCAACGAGGCCTTCGCTAGTCAGGTCATCGCCTCGATGCGCGAACTGGACGTCGATCCGTTCGACGAGCGGATCAACCCCCATGGCGGCGGCATCGCGCTCGGTCATCCGCTCGGCATGACGGGCGCCCGCCTGTCGATGACCGCGGCCCATGCCCTGGAGAAGCGCGACGGCAAACTGGCGCTGATCACCATGTGCGTCGGCGTGGGCCAGGGCGTCTCCATCGTCATCGAGAGGGTCTGAGCATGGCCGAGGTCGTCACCGGCGACGGCTGTCGCCTCGCCTACCGCTTCGATGGACCCGAGGCGGCCCCGGTGCTCCTCCTGTCCAACTCGCTGGGGACGGACCTGTCGATGTGGGAGCCGCAGATGGCGGCCTGGACGGAACGGTTCCGGGTGCTGCGCTACGACCAGCGCGGACACGGCGCATCCGACGCGCCTGTCGGGGCCTATTCGCTGGACCGGTTGGGACGCGACGTCCTGGAGCTTATGGACGGGCTCGATCTGGACGCCGTCGATGTCTGCGGTCTGTCCCTGGGCGGCATGGTGGGCCAATGGCTGGGCGTGCGGGCGCCCGACCGCCTGAAGCGACTGGTCCTCGCCAACACCTCCGCCTTCATGGGGCCCGCGAGCGGGTGGGACGTGCGCATCGCCATCGTTCACGACCAGGGGCTGGAGCCGCTCGCCCAGGCCTCCGTCGAGCGATGGTTCACCCCGGAGTTCGTCGTCGAGGAGGCCGAGGCGGTCGCCTCTATCGTCTCGACCTTCGAACAGACGAGCGCGGTCGGCTACGCCGGATGCTGCGCCGCCATCCGCGACATGGATCTGAGGCCGGTCTCGGGCCTGATCACGACGCCGACCCTGGTGATCGGAGGCCTGAGGGACCCCTCGACGCCCGCGCCCCACAGCCAGGACCTGGCCGCAGCCATCCCGCACGCCCGCCTGGAGATGCTCGAAGCCGCCCATCTGTCCAATGTGGAACAGCCGACCCGCTTCGCGGACCTCGTCATCGGCCATCTGCGGGATGACGCCCCGGCCGGCGGCGCCTGAGGTCGCCTACGCCGCGCCGGACCCCGGTCAGTCGTGCCGGGTCTGAAACCACTTCAGGGAGGCCTGCAGCTGATCCCCGCTCACTCCATGGCCGTGGCCGGTCTCCTCCGCAAACGCGACGTCGAAGCCCGCGTCGGCCAGCGACCGAGCCGCGTCCCGCCCTTCCTGAACCGGAATGATGGTGTCGGCGGCGCCGTGAACGAGCAGCAGGCGCGGCGATTGCGGCGTCGCGGGTAGAACCGGGGCCGCCAGTCGTCCGGCGGCCGACACGACCCTGCCCACGGCATAACCCCCGGCGGCGGCGGCGAGCGCCATGATCGCGCCCTGGCTGAAGCCGAACAGCCCGACCGAAGCCGGATCGAGGCCTGCCTCCAGCCGCAGGGCCTCGATCCGATCCAGAAGGCGGGGCATCGCCGACGCGACCCTGCCGGCTCTATTTTCCGGGGTCACGCCCCGGACGCTGAACCACTGGCGGCCGTTGCCGCCGAGGTCGAACGGATCAAAGCCGTCCGCCACGACGACGCGGACCTCGGCCAGCCCCTCGGCCAGGGCCTGGCCGAGGGGCGCCATGTCACGCGCCGAAGACCCGACCCCGTGGAGCATGACAATCAGCTGTCGGGGGGCTGTGTCGCCCTGCTGGAATACGAGGTCGGTCATGGGTCGGCTCCTGTCGCTTGCGCCTATTGGCCCAAGCCGATCTGGGTCATGTAGGTCTGGTTGTCCCAGAACAGATATTCCTCATCCATGGTCCCGTTGGTCCAGTGGCTCACCGTCGCCATCGGCAGGGTGAAGCTCTTGCCCGTGGGCTGAATCACCGTGCCGTCGGCCGTGATCATCGGCTCCGTGAAAGTGCCTTCCATCACGCCGGTGACGGCGGTCCACTCGCCCGAGCCGAGACGGACAGGGTGCTGTTTGATCCGGGTGTCGGGGGCGTAGGTGAACAGCGCCTTCAGATCGTCGATGTGGCGCTGGATGCCGTGGGTGATGTGGCCGTCGGGCCAGTGGACGGTGACGTCCTGGCTGTGGCTCTCGGCCAGACGATCCCATTTCTCGTTGGAGAAGACGTCGAAGTCGAGGGTGTCGAAGGTGGACAGGTGGGTCGTGGCGATGGCCTCGGCCTGACGGTAGCGTTCGAGGGCCTGCGCATCGGTCTGCTGCGCCATCGCGGGCGCCGCCAAGGCGACAAGAGCGGCGGCGGTCAGGGCCGCCTTGAGAAGGATTTTCATTGAACTGATCCAGACGCCCGAGCGGCGCAGCCCTGTTCTGCGCCCTCGCTTCCCTCAACGATATTGCGTAGGATCGCAGACCGAATGTGCGAAAACGCAGGGATGCGATGGACTGGGAAGACCTGAAGACGTTCCTCGCGGTCGCCCGCCACGGCAATCTGTCGGCCGGAGCACGCAGCCTCGGCGTCAGCCAGACGACCATGGCCCGGCGTCTCGAAGGCCTTCATCGCAAGCTCGGCGTCCGGCTCCTGACGCGCACGCCCGAGGGCTTTCGTCTCACGCCGGCGGGCGAGCGCATCCTGCCCCGCATCGAACGCATGGAAGGCGAAGCCCTCTCGGTCGAACGCGCGATCAGCGGAGAGGACGAGCGCCTTGAGGGTCTCGTACGGATCACCAGTGTCGATGCGTTCGCGGCGCGCATCCTTGCCCCCGGTCTGGCGCGCCTCGGCGCGACCCATCCGGGCATCGCCATCGAGCTCATCACCGACGTCCGCTCGTTCAGCCTGGCCCGACGCGAGGCCGACATCGCCATCCGGCTGGCCCCGTTCGAACAACAGGAGGCCGTGGTGCGGCGCGTCGCCGACATGGCGTTCGGTCTCTATGCGGCCGCCGATTATGTGTTGGCCTTCGGCGAGCCGGACTGGAGCCTACAAGGTCAGGGTCATCGGCTGATCTCGGTGCAGGATTCGCTCGCCAGCCTGCCCGAGGCTCAATGGCTGGCGGATCTGGCGCCCATGGCGACGACCAGCCTTATGGCGAACAGCCGGCAGGTGCAGCTCGAAGCCTGTGCGGCCGGGGTCGGACTGGCCTGCCTGCCCCGCTATCTCGCCGACGATCACCCGCCGCTGGCCCGCCTGTCGACCCCGACGCCCGCGCCCGACCGGGGCATCTGGGTCGGCGTGCACCAGGACCTGAGAGACACGCCGCGCATCCGGGCGGTTCTGGAGATCCTTGGCGAGCAGATCACGGCGTCCAGGGCCCAGCTCAACCCCTGACGGTAGCGCTCGGCTTCCGAACGACTTGATCCGCCAGGTATACAAACAGTCGCCCGCGACCCCATTCATACGGCCTGGATGCGTCACTAGGTTGGAACTCGAGACGGCTGCCGCCGCACTTTTGAGGACGCTCCATGCGCGACGAGATCTACTCCATCTATCACCTGTCGCTGGACCCGGCGAATTTCGCGCCATTCCAGGCTCTGGTCGCCAGGATCGTCGCCGCCGCCAGCGAGGAAGCCGATACGCTGACCTACGAGTACGTCGTCAACGCGGACCAGACCGCCGTCCACATCATCGAACGCTACAGAATGGCCGGCCTGCTGCCGCACGTCGAAGAGACCTTCGCGCCCTATGCCGAGGAGTTCCTGTCGCTCGTGAAAATCGAGGCGCTCTTCGTCTACGGCGATCCGACGCCGGAAATCCGCACCAAGCTCGATGGCTTCGGCGCCACCTATCTCGCGTCCTTCGACGGCTTCACGCGATAGCCCTGCATCGTCCGGAGGCCTGTGGGCTTCCGGACACCCTTCGGCTTCCTCCCTCGAAAGGGCCTGTTCCGTGAAGCTCTATGTCTACGATCACTGCCCCTTCTGCGTGAAGGCGCGCAGCATTTTCGGACTGACGAACACGCCGTTCGAACTCGTCATCATGCTAAACGACGACGAGGCGAAGCCGACGCGCATGATCGGCAAGAAGATGGCCCCGATCCTCGACCATGACGGCCGCTACATTCCCGAGAGCATGGACATCGTCGCCTATGTCGACGGCCTGAATGGCGCGCCGGTCCTGACCGGGCCGCGAAATCCGCAGGTGGCCCAGTGGATCAGCGAGGCCACGGACGCGCTATACCCCCTAGCTATGCCCCGATGGGCCGCCTCGGACATGGCGGAATTCGCCACGCCGCAAGCGCGCGCCACCTTCACGCGCAACAAGGAGGCGCTGATCGGGAGCTTCGAGGACCGTCTGGCCGCGAGCGCCGACTATATCGCTGTCCTCAACCAGCATCTGCTGTCTCTGGAAAAACTCGTCCAGTCGCCCGAGGCCGTGAACGGAACCCTGTCCGAGGACGACATCCACCTGTTCGCGACCTTGCGCGCCCTGTCGATCGTTAAGGCATCGTTTATCCGCCCGCCGTGGAGGCTTATCGTCGGCGGATGGCGGAGAAGACCTCCATCGATCTCCATGACTTCATCGCGGTCTAAACCGAGGGGACCCTCCCAAGCATCTGAATCAATGCGCACGCCGTTCCCTTGAACTGACGTGTCGACACTGTTGGAAGCGGACGTTCCCAACTTCTTAGTTGAGTCAAACTCGGTCTTCTCTGGTTCAGCCAACATCAGGCGAACGACGTAATCGCGTAGCCGTCGTCGCCCGAAGGCTCGACCCCGAGCACAGCTTCGACCTGTCGTCCGGCGGTGGTCCGCCGGATGTGGACAATTCGATCGACCGCCTGGGCGATCGCCCGGCGCGGCGTGCGCGACGAAACCTCGGCGATCAGGTCCTCCATGCGACGCAGGACATCGTCGGCCGAGTTTGCGTGAATGGTCGACAGGCCACCGGGATGGCCCGTGTTCCAGCTCTTAAGCGTCTCGAGCGCCGCCGCTCCGTCCCGCATCTCACCGACAACGATCCGATCGGGTCGCATCCGGAGCGCATCCCTGACCAGATCGACGACACCAATCGGGATTGGCTGACGACGCGTCAGAACCGAGACTGTGTCCCAAGCCGAACACTGAAGCTCGGGCGTATCCTCGACGAGGAAGACTCGATCCCGGGCAAAGCCGGGCTCCGCAAGAACGGCATTGGCGAGGGTGGTCTTGCCCGATCCGGTGCCTCCGGAGATCAGGATGTTGAGACGGTCCTCCGCGGCCGAGCGCAGCACGAGAGCCTGTTGCCGGGTCATCGCGCCGTCGCGGACATAATCGTCCAGACTCCAGATCACCGAGGGCCGTTTGCGGATCGAGAAGGCGGGCGCGCTCGTGACGGGGGGCAAGATCCCCTGAAACCGTTCCCCCGTCCCGGGCAGGACTCCAGCGAGTCGGGGATCGTCGCGCGTAACGGTCTCGCCGACATAGTCTGCGATCAAACGAATGACCCGCTCCCGCGACTCAGCCGACAGGGTCGCGCCTGTATCCCGACGCCCTTCGCCGCTGCGGTCGAGGATCAGACGGCCGTCGGGATTGGCGAGGACCTCGACGACCGCCGGCTCGACCAGGGCCGCCAGAATGGTGTCGCCCAAGGCATGGCGCAGCGCCTCGAGCTTGCGTTCAGCGATGATGGGATGGACGGCCATCAGTTGGCCGGGCCGAATGAACGACTGTCGTCGGTCGGCGGGCGTTCGGTTCGCCCGGCAACGATGCGTGCCGCTGTGGCGTCCAACAGGCGTTCGATCCGCCGATCGACGGCCGCCTGAACCGTGGGATCCTCATCGACGATCGCGTCGGGGAGCCGGACGAAGAAGGCTCTGGCCACCTCGATCAGCAATTCTTGGACGATCTGCATGTCGCGAGCCGTGGACCGCATATGGTCGCGAAGGGACCGTTCAAGCTGCAGTAGCCGATCCTCGGGATCAGCCTGGGGGCTCTTCTGCAAGCCTCGTGCGATGGCCCTACCTGCCGCCTGACTGAGAGGCATCTTGCCGCTGCGAGCCTCCCGGTTGAGACCGGACACGACCTTGGGATCGGTCAGATAGACCTGCACGCGGGCGCTCGCCGCCTCTTTCCTAGCCATCGCCTAGACCTCGCAAATGATCGAGCGCCGCATCCTGCGCAGCCATCTCCTGCGCTACCCGCCCGTAGATATCGGCCACACGCGCTGCGACCTTCTTGTCGTCCATCGCTGCGGCCACTTCCTTGAACAGCGGAAGGGTCGCCTCGGGGTTCTCGCCCAGGGCCCGTCGGCCGGCCCACGGATGGGGCCGGCCCGGGGGGGCGTCGATCCGCACCGCCTGATCTTGCGGCGGTTCGTTGGCACGGCTGCGGAACGGCTCGCGCTGGTCGTAGAGGAGTTTCTCAGTGCGCAACGGACGTTGGCCGGCCACGAAGACCAGCTGTTGATCGTCCGGCAGGGCGCGAATCTCGCCGGGCTCGAGCAGGGGGCGCTCGATCTCGGTGCGAGAGACCGAGCTTCGGCCTGTCCCCAGCATCGCCGGCCCGCTCCGGCTCGTGCGGGTTTCCGTCACCGACCCCGTCAGCTTGGAGACCTTGTCCTGGGTTAGGGGATCCAGCGCCGAAAACGCCGTGTAGACGGCGCAATTGTCTAGAATCGTATTGTGCTGGCCGTAGGTCTCGACGATGTCGTTAAGCGACTGGGCCACGAACATCGCTTTGACCCCATATCCACTCATCAGCCGCAAGGACTTCTCGAAGAAGGCCAGGCGGCCGAGCAGGGGGAACTCATCCATCACCATAAGCAGTTTGTGGCGTTTCTCCCGGCCCGTCGCGTCGCGCTTCTCCTCGGCTGTCAGCGACTGGGCGGCGGCGTAGAACAGCAGCCGGGCCAGCGGACGAAGCGCAGCCGCGTCGGCCGGCGCCACCTGGACATAGAGCGACACCGGCGCCTCCGCGCACATCAGATCGCCCATGGCGAAATCCGATCGGGACAGCGAACGCTCGATGTCCTCGCCCGCCAGCCATTTGAGGTAGGAGCGTGCCGTCCCCTGGACCGAGGTCCGGAAGCGATCATGCATCGCCGCATAGCCCTTGACCGCCGTGGCGATGAACGGATGGGTCTCCGGTTCGCCGCTTGGACCCGGACGGTGCAAAGTCTTGGTCATGACCTCGGCGGCGCTGTCGAGGTCGGCCAGCATCTCGCGGACCTTTAGCAGGGTCTTTTCGTCATCCTCGGCGGTGTAGAGGACGTGCAGGATCACGGCCTCGAGGATTTCCGACGCCGCCTTGTCCCAGATCGCCTCGTCGTCCCGGGCGCCACCAGGATCGGACAAGATCGAGACCAGGCGTTGAACGTGGGCGAGCTCTCCCGGTCCCGGCAGAATTTCCGCGAGCGGATTCCAGCAGGCCGAGGCTGGATCGCGCGGATCGAAGTAAAGTGCGTGACTGAACCGGGCGCGCCAGCCGCTGCTGAGCCGCCAGAGCTCCCGCTTGGGATCATGAACCAGCACGCTGGAGTTCCACGACAACAGCGTCGGCATGACGTGGCCGCGCCCTTTGCCCGACCGGGTGCCGCCGGTCACGAGACTGGGACGGAGGTCGGTCGTTGCGAGAACGCGTCGTCCAAGGACGCCGAGGATGCATCCGCCGAGGGCCGTCAGCCCGGCGCCTTTGGCGTCCTTGAGCTCTCCCCAGCCCCGCATGCGTCGATGGGTCTTGTCTCCCGCCAGCGTCCCCAATGCCAACCCCCCGACGCCGCCGACCAGGATCAACGGCGCGCACCGCGACATGACGGCCTGCGCCTCGGCGCCGAAGGCATACCGCCAGTGCAAAATGGCCCAGGGCGGATAGAGAGCAAGGTCGGGGCCGATGCGCCATGCCGGTCCCAGAGCGTCTGCCCACTGGTAGGTCCAGGCGAACATCTCCGTCGCGGCCTGGGCGCCCACGGCGAGACCGAACCCCAATCCTGTCAGCTTTGCCCACACCTCAGGAATCCGGAGGCCGGACATCCCGGCCAGCCTCAGCTTCAAGGATCAACGAAGGAGCGGCGTCCATTCGACGGTGGTGATAGGCGGTCAAGGCGTCGACCAAATCTGTTCCCGACGACCGTTTAAACAGACCCACCAGCGCCGCCGCCTCATGGTCGAAATCCTCAAACACCCGGCGTTCCGCCTCGGCCAACTGCAAGAGCGGGCTGTTCACCCGGTCATAGGCGTCCACCAAGGCCGCATTGCCTGTGGTTCTAACCGCCCTGAACATGTGATCGGAAAGAGTGCGGCATGTTCTCTGCAGTCCACCGCCGCGCAACACGGGTCTCGACGCGGGATCCCCGCCCTTCAGGCTGGTCGTGAGGCACAGCAGGCGGAAGGCGAACCTGTCGCGGACAAGAGCGGCGTCAAGTCGGGGAGCCAGAAAGCCTCCCAAAGGCGCGCGTTCGATGAGGCCGAACCCGCAGAGCCAGCCGAGGGCCTCACGAACCGGCGTCGCGGACAGTTTCAGACGACGCGCCTCCTCGATGATCACCACCGGAGCGCCCGGGGTAAAGGCGCCCTGTTCGGCCCGAGCGCGCAGGCTCTCCAGGGCTAGGGTGAATGGATCATGCTTGCGCATCAAGGCGGCCTCCGAGGGCAAACGCCCACTATGGCGCCTGCCCACGCCTCGCCAATGAGTTGCAGCCCCGGCCGATCCGGCTCGGTCGCAAATCGTCCGACCCTCGGTCAGAACGCGCCGCAAAACATGCCGGTTTGTGGCCGATTGTCCTGTTTCCTTTCGCAGTCACACACGTGATCGTTGATCAGAAGCCGGACTGATTCTACTTCGGAGGACGGAAGGGTATGCGCGGATGAGTCGAGACGACCCGGAACTTCCAGACGATGGCGCGCTGCTCTCGGCGACTCTCAAATCCGTGCGCCGCTACCGCAAGATGACTAAAGCCGAGACGGCTGCGGCCATGCGGATCGCCATCCGGACCTATGCCCGCTTTGAGGCCGGAGAAACGCGTCTCAACCTCGACTACATCCACCGTTTCGCCGCCGCGACGCAAAGCGACGCCCAAGCGATCCTGATGGCGGTGGCGATTGGATCGCCCGAGCACGCCAGACGGTGCGCAGAAAACCAGATGGGCTCCATCTATACGATCGGACTGGAGCAGTTCGACCACCTTCTCGGCGATGACATCCGCAACCTCGACAGCCGGACCATCATCACCGCCATCGTCCGACTGTTCGAGGAGCTCGCCAAGGCGCTGCGTGAACGAGATCCGGCCCGGGATTGGATCGAGAAAGGCTCGGCCAATCTGCGCGCCAAGCGACCCAAGCCGGGGCGCTAAGCTCAAATATACTCCAGATATAGCTTTGCCGCTGACCGATCCTAGCGCTCCTTTGGCGAGCCACATCCGTGGCGATCAACCAAGGAGAGACTGGAATGAAGACGACCAAACTGCGCATCGTTCGCTTCGGCAGCGCCAAGGCCCTGACCCGCGACGGTATGGGCAACATCTTCGAGGAAGCCGGCGTCAAGAACGGTCAATATCCGACCGAGGGCTGAGCGAAGGGCGGACGACGGCTACAAAAGGCGGTCGTCCGCTTGTCTCCATCGGATTGCTCGAAGCCCACGCCTCATCACCACAAACGAGGCCGGCTCGACGTGGGCGCATCGGAAACGATCCCGCCAAGCAGGGCTCCAAAACCAAAATAGCGGGGTCTCCGGCATCGGGCTGAAGCCGCCGGTCTGCGTCTGACGTCGAATGTGGCCTGCAGCAGTCGGACCTCCGCGACGATCGTGCGGAACACGTCGGGCCGCCGGCAAAGAGGACCGAAACAGCGAACCAAGCAACCCGAACCCTTTCAAATATACTCCAGATATAGCTTTGCAGCCGGCTGATCTGCGCGCTCACTGGTTGCGCCACATCCGTGGCGATCAACCAAAGGAGACTGAGATGAAGACGACCAAACTGCGCCTCGTCCGCTTCGGCAGCGCCAAGGCCCTCACCCGTGATGGCCTGGGCACCGTGTTCGAGGAAGCCGGCATCAAGAACGGCCTTCGCCCGACCGAGGGCTGAGCGTACGGCGGACGTCCGCATACACGCGGTCGTCCGCTAGCCGCCGCCTTGACGTTCACCGCCCCGCTTGAACAACCAAGAAGCCCTGTTGCAAACGCCATGACAGCTGACCTCTGGTGTCATCCCAACATCTATTTGACCGTGGTGGACGAAGATGTGGTCGTCCTCGATGTGGCGGGCGATCGCTACGACTGCCTGCTGGGCGCTGCATCGCTGCTCCAGCCAGAAGCAGACGGACGGATCGGGTTAGCGGACGTCTCGATCATGGACGAGTTGCGCACCGCCGGGTTGGCCGTCGACCTTGCCCCAAACCCGGCACGCAGGCCCATTGTCCCTCCGACCCGTGAACTCACGCCAGCGTCGCGCCCGCCTCGCTCCGAGATGGTTCGCGCCGCCTTCGCCTGGATCGTCGCGACCCTCATCTTCCGGGGCAAGCCGATATCCGTCCTTGTGGACTACCATAAGGCGCTGCGCGGTCGGGCGGAGGAACAAGACGAAGCGTGGCTCGCGGATTTGGCGGGAGCCGCCCGGCGAGTGCGGCCCTGGATACCGTTCGAGGGCGAATGTCTGCAGCGTTCATTTCAGCTCCGGTGCTACCTCGCATCAAGAGGCGTGGCAGCAGACTGGATTTTCGGCGTCCGGACTTGGCCCTTCAGCGCTCATTGCTGGCTGCAGATCGGCGACCTTGTTGTCGGCGATCGTCTTGAACGCGTGCGACGGTACGCACCGATCCTGCGAGCCTGAACGTGAGAGAGTTTCTGCTCGTTTGCCGCGCTGCCGATGACCTCCCCTCCCAAGCGCTGTCGGAAGATCTTGCCAAGAAGGCGTCAGCGCAAGGACTTGTAGTCTCTGCACTCAACCCACGCGCCTGGCTTGCGCTTCCCAGTTCGTCGCCCGCCACGCCGGTCCGGGTCGGCGGCTGGACGCTTATCGGGGACATTTTCGATCGTCGCTCACCCGTCATTCCCTATGCGCATCCCGACGATCCCTGGGGGTACGAACGGAAGTTAATGGCACGGTTCTGGGGCCGCTATGTTGGCGCTCTCTTCGGCGCGGGAGATCAGCTATCCGCTCTCCTTCGCGACCCTTCCGGCGCTCTGGAATGCGTGGCCTGGTCCGAAAAGGGGCTGACCATCGTTGCCCCGACGGCCTTCGAGTGGTTGATCAAAGCGCTACGTCCTGCGTGGCGCATCAACAGCGCTCGACTGGCTCAGGAGCTTCACGCCGTCGTTACGGGGACGGGCGCGCTTCTCATTGACGGCCCCACCGCGCTCGAGCCGGGGACCGTTCAACCGCTCCCGCTTGAGCGGCAGGCCCTGGCCGTGTGGACTCCAGCTGACATCGCTCGCCGTAGCCTCTGGACTTCACCCGATCCGCACTCGGCCATGGAAGCTATTCGCTCGTCGATCGATGAGGCCGTGTCTGGATTTGCGAGCCTGCCCGGCGCCTTGGCCGCCGAAGTCTCGGGAGGGCTGGATTCCAGCATCATCGCCTCGAGTCTCGTGCGACAGAAGCCTGACGGTCAGCGGCTCTGGATCAACGCCTACGGTTCCACGCCGGAGTCCGATGAGCGCGCCCACGTCGCCATTCTGGGCCAGTCGCTCGGTTTCAAGCCTCTTTCGGTTCCGCACGTGACCGGAAGGATGACACCGGACTGGCTCGCGGCGATGGCCGGAGATTTCCGTCCGGGACTGAACGGGCTCGATCATCCCCAAGATGTCGCCTGGGCGCGCCACGTCGTCGATGGGGGCGCAAGCGCTCTGATGACCGGCAAGGGGGGCGACAGCATCCTCTTCCAGGCAGCCACCACCGATGTCTTTACGGATCTGTGGAAGTCGCGGGGCTGGCGAGCACTGGGACATCCGGACCTCGCAGAACTCGCGGCGGGCAACGAGATTTCGATCTGGTCGATGATCCGGACGGCGGTGCGATACTCGGCAGCAGGTCAAACGCCGCCGCGCAGAGCTCACCCAATCCTGTCCCCGCTCACCGAGCCTTTCGTCGGCCATCCCTGGCTTCAGGATCTCGACGCTTTTGGGCCCGGCAAGGCCTTTCACATCGCCGGGGTCGCCGACAGCGTGTCCCACCATGGGCCGTCTGTTCTCTCCCGAGCCGTCGATGTCCGACATCCGCTTTGCAGCCAACCTGTGGTGGAGGCCTGCCTCGCGCTTCCCACCGCGTTGTTGACGGCGGGAGGACGAGATCGCGGACTGGCGCGGCAAGCCTTCAGAGAGGGGCTTCCGGACACAATCGTCAACCGGCGATCCAAGGGAGAGATGACCCGGATTTATGGGCGCTTGATCGTCGACAATCTGGACATTCTCAGGCCCTGGCTGATCGACGGTCGCCTCGCCGCCCTGGGTCTAATCGATCGCGCGACCGCAGAGACCGAACTGACACCGGAAGCGCTGATCTGGCGTGGCCAGCATTCTGTCATCCTGGGGATCGCGGCGCTGGAGGGATGGACACGTCTTTGGGAAGATCGCCTGGGGCGTGCCGCGTGAACCGATCCGGGTCCGAAAGGGTTCGGTCGAGCCAGTCGAAGATCTGCGCGTAGTAGTCCCGAATGTTGGCGGGGCTCCAGATCACATGTTTCTCGCCCCAGTAGGTCACCATCCGGGCGTCGCCACTGTTCCTGAGAACAGCGCTGAACATCCGCTCCGATTGGCTCATGGGCGCGAAGTCCATATCAGCGGTCAGGAACAGAATTGGCCTCTTGATCCGGTCGGCGCGCAGGTACGGACTTGAAGACACATAGAGGTCCGGATCGCTCCACGGGGGGGCCGCCAATCCGCCCTGACCGACCTCCGTCCAGCCTTGGTTGAAGCGAAAGAAAATGCCGTTTTCCGGCTGGATTCGACCCTGGCTATCAAACTCGCCCCATACGCCCGGCATGTCGCTGTATCCGGAGGAGGCGATGTAAGACAGGTAGCGATCCGAACGGGTGGCGATCTCCAATGTCGCATAGCCGCCGAAGCTATGCCCCCACAGAACCATGCGGTCGAAGGGAGCCTCGGGGAAAGCAACACGCGCGGCATCGACGGCGAGGTCGGCGCTCCGGACGTAGGCGTCGCCGCGATCCCGAACGGAAAGGTCGCCCGGGATGGACGGACTCAAAACAGCATAGCCTGCGGAGACGAACACCTCGGGTCGAGTGCTGTAGGTCATGGCCAACGGATCGACGCGGGCGAGGTTATCGGCCCAGCCGGGATAGACCTTGACGATCACACCGCGGATGTCACGGGCCGCGCCCTTAGGCAGGAACAGCCAGCTGGTGGTCTGTCGCCCGTTGATATCCAGATGTACGATCGGCTGAGCCTCGGTCAGAACGACATCCGAAAGACTTTGATTGATACTGTCGAGGTTCCGGGTGGGAGCGAGGCTTCTCCGGATCAGGGTCTCCGATAAACCCTCAGACCGCAGCATAAGGAGCCCTTCGGCGGACACGGCGACCAACTTGTCATCCTTCGTTGCCACACCCCCGAAGGATGTCGCGCCATTCTCGCCCACGATAAGGCTCTCGCCATCTTCTGCGATCGCGGGTGACCAGTTCCGCCGCGGCGCCTCATTGCCCTTCAGTCGGCGTCCGAGGATCGGATCAAACACAAGCGCCTCGCGGACGTTGGCCCCCGTCTCCATGAGCCTTCGCACGCCTGAGCCTGTCAGCGCCCAATAGGCGCCGTCCGCGAACGCATAGAGGACGTCAGGCCCGGCGGCCGCGATACGCGTCGGCGCCGTGGCCAGCTCTTCCGTCAAGGCCCGAGGCGGTCCGTCTGGCGACAGCAGATGCCAGTCGCGGCGTCCGGTTTCATCATCCTTGGCGTAGACAACGGGCGATGCGCCGATCCAGTCCGCCTTGACGCCGTTGAGCGCCACCTCGGCCGACGTGCCGACATCCAGCCTGTCTCGCACGAACCAGTCCACCCCATCGACCGAGAACCGGCCCAGCCGGCCCTCGGTCCAGCGTTCGCCATCCCGGCGGGCCCACACCAGCACGCCTCGGGAATCGGGAGACCACCTGAGGAGATGGAAGGCGACGTCCAGATCGTCGGGGGACGCCACCACTCGTCCGCTTTCAAGATCGATGATCGCTACCCGATGCCGGCGGTCATCCTCCATATGCAGAAGCTCCGGCTGACCCAACGGCATTTGCTCGGCACGCCTGATCACGACGGCCTTGGTCCCGTCAGGCGATAGGGCGAAGTCACCGATCCGGGCCTCCAAAAGTATTTTGGCCTCGCCCGTCACGGTGTCGTACCGGACCAAACGCTGGATCGGCTCCGGCGTCTCCGTGGACACCACGCCCCTATGGGCTTCGATCACGGTTCTCGAAGGCTCATGGGCCCCCGCTGTCCGCTCCCAGGCTTCGGCTCGCCGCGTCGTCGCGGCGCCGTCATAACCCAACACCAATGGCAGGCTGCCGTCAGGCCGAACGACGAAGACGAGGACGGAGCTGGACGCCCAGAACGCGCCTGCGCCATTCAGCGGAAGATCGGGCGTCAACCCTGTCCAAGTCACTGCTCGGTCCGATATCGTGACGACCCCGTACTCGAAGGTCTGGCCACGCAGGCGGGTAACAAGAAGGCGTTTGCTGTCAGGGGACCAGGCGATGCGTTGCAGTCCAAGTCCTTCAGCGGGAAGAAGGCGCCGCGGTGGCGTTGCGGGCTCCTTCAGGTCCGCGAGCCAAAGGTCCATGATCGTCCAGGTCGACCGCCCGCCAAGGCGGACCTCCGTCATGGTGTTGTAGCCGGCGCGTTTCTCGTAGACCGCCCAACGGCCGTCCGGCGAAATGTCTGCACGTCCGAATGCCTCCAGTCCGAGCAGGTCTTCCACCGTCAGCCTGCGATCTGGATCCCCAGAGCTGGCCATGGCGCCTGTTGCAAGCCAGGCAACCGCCATCACCGCGCCGGCGAGGCGTCGAATAAATCTCCGCATGGTTCGAACTCACCAACGACGCGTGAGCTGGAGCGAAACCACCCGGCCCAGTGGGCTGGCCTGGCCCGGGTCGAAGCCCAGACCTGTCGACGCATTGTAGAAGGGCGGGTCTTGGTCCAAGAGGTTCTGGACGGCCAACTGGATTTGCAAACCGCTCTGCCGGTTTGGCGACCATGCGAAGCGGGCGTCGATGGTGTTCCAGGCGTCGATTTGTGCGCCAAGGCGGTCCTTATAGTTCGCGACGTGGTTCCAGTAGCCGCCCACCTCGAGATCGCCCTGGAACCAGGTCAGCCCGGTTCGCGCGCGCAACTCCGACGGATAACCGATGAGACCAGCGACCTTTTCGGCCGGCGCGGTCGGGGTTGTCCGGTTTTCGTAGTCGAGGATCCAGGAGGCGTTGGCGTCGAGCACAAATCGGCCGTCGCCCACAGACCATTCACGGCGACCGGTGACATCCAAGCCGTTGACCCGAACAGCGCCTGTGTTGACCCAACGGGTGTCGACTATGGCGCCGTAGGCGGTGACTGGGAACGAAGTTGAGAAGCCGGGAACCGCGGCATACGATTCGATGAGTGCGCGGTCGGCCGGCCGATTCACCGGATCAACAAAGGTCACGAACGGGCTCAAAGTCGGATCGATCAAGGCGCCGCTGAAGTTCGCGTTCACAGGCTGGGCGATCCGGTCTTCAAATCGGGTATCGAAGTAGTTGATGCTGAACGAAGGCCCGCCTTTCGGCCGATAGTCGAAGCCGGCGGTGAAGGTCTCGGAGGTTTCAGGTCTCAGGCCCGCGTTGCCGCCGTAAACCATGAGGATCAAGGTTTGAACCCCGCCCGCCCGGTTAAGAAAGGTTGGAGACACCCCGGGCGCATCGAACAGCTGGGACAGAGCCCCCGCGCGGAAGGAGGTCCCCCAGGACGATCGCACGACCCAGGCCTCTGCCGGCGACCAGACGAGCCCGATCTTGGGATTCGTGGTCGTCCCGAAATCGTCGTAGTCCTCAAGTCGGCCCGCTATCGACAGGTCAAGGCGACGGATCCCCGGCCTGGCGTTATCGGGACCCACAATCGGGATGCGGGTCTCTGCAAAGATCGCTGCGATCGAACGCTCGGCTGTCGGGCTTGAGAATGACAAGGGAGCTGCCGCGGACAGGAAGGTCGCGCCCCGGGTGTCGAAGGTCTCGTCGCGAACCTGTGCGCCGAGGGCGATCGATAGGTCGCCGCCCGGAAGGCGCAACATCGGCCCCTGGACGAGGACGTTGGCCGAGCGCGTGCGGCTTTGATTATGGACTTCGCCATAGCCGCTGCCGATGAAATCAAGCACGGCGGAGCTGTTGATGGTCCCGCCTCCGAAGAAATTGAAATATCCGTCCACTGCGGCCCGATACGCCGTGTTCGGGTCGTCTGGAATTGTGCCGAGCGCCTCGGCCAGATATCGGGTGTTGACCCGATTGCTGTTGCCGAAATCCGCGCGCTCGGTCGCCTCGGCGAAGTAGCCCTCGACCGACCAGTCCGCCGAGAGATCGAAGCGTGCTCCAAGCGTTACGCCGAGGCTTTCGGACTGCGTATGGCTGCGTGCGGGACCGATGTCGCGGACGAAGGAATAGGCGACCTGATGGGACGCGGCGCCGATCGGTGAGACGAACCATGGATTGGCGCGCGTGACGGTGAATATCCCCGCCGACGGAGCGGTGTTCAGGTCCGTCGTGCGGTAGCTGTAGCGCACGTCGCCCGTCACCTCGAGCCGGCCGCCGAAAGACTGACTGACCCGCCCATAGGCGCTGTGGCGTTGGAATTCCGGCAGTAGGTCTACCCCCAGCAGGCCGGACTGCAGGTTGGTCTGACCGGCCGCGAAATCCGCCGGACCCTGCGCGGATCCGCTGGCATTCGGTCGGATGGCGTACTGGACCCCGAACGTCGACGTCGCCGGATTGACCGCGACGATATTGCCGGGGGCGCTGTAGAAGCCGCGATGGTCGGTGCCGCCGAAGGGACGGAGGTCACCGTCTCGTGTGTAAGGGCGGTCAGAAGTGCTGAATGCATTTCCGGTTTGATATTCGTAGGACAGATAGGCCGCGCCGGAGGACCAGCTTCGGCCAGCCAGGTGCGAGAACTGTATCTCCTCGGCGCCGCCTTTCGCAGCGGAGGCTCGGAAACGGGACTCCTGCCCGTCGAATGCCCGGCGCATGATCACATTGACCACCCCGGCGACCGCGTCCGCGCCATATAAGGCCGAAGCCCCGTCCAACAGCACGTCCACACGCTCCACGGCGGCGGACGGCAGGGCGGAGATGTCTGCAAACTCGGCCCGGGACCCGGTACCCGCCAGGCGACGGCCGTTGACGAGAACCAGCGTGGACGCTGCCCCGAGGCCACGCAGATTGATGCCGGTCGCGAAAACATTGTTGGATCCGCCGGCATCGGACAGAGCGGCCTGGCTGATCGGCGTAGACGTGCCCGCGTAGTTTTGCGGCAGGGAGATGAGCGCCTCAGCCACTGTGGCGGCGGCGCGGCGATCGAGGTCGTCGCGGTTCAGGGTCACAACCGGGGACGCCAGATTCCCCGACCCCCTCAACAGGGTTCCGGTGACAACGACATCGTCAAGCGCCGTCACGGCCTCGGCGTTGGCAAGGACTTCACCACGGCGCAAGAAAATGACGCCCGGCCGTCCTTGCGACCAGACGATTCCTGATCCCGCCAGCAGCCGATCCAGCGCATCCCGTGGCGCAAATCGTCCCACCAGCCCCGGCGTCGTCCGGCCCGCGACCAAGTCCCCGGCGAAAAGAATCTGCTGGTCGGCCTGGGTCGCGAAAAGATTCAGTCCATCCCGCAGCGGACCCGCCGGAATGTTGAACTCACGCGCATCCTGAGCGCAGGCCGTCGCGCTGATGGATACGGCGCAGGCGACGATCGCGCTGCAGGACAATAGACTCAAGCGACTCATATTCAGGGCTCCCCTCGACGCCACGCGACGTCGAAGAGGAGGTGATCGAGGCCCCGGGGGACCCCGGAGCCTCGACGGATTTATTTTCCGCGTTCCGACAATCGGATCGAGCCGTCCGGCCCGGCCGACGGCTCCAGACCGAAAACGCCCGACGCCGCTGCGACAAAGGCGTCACGATCCCCCGTCTTGAACACGCCGTTGACCGGCACTGTCGCAAGATCCTTCGCCTCCAGAACAACCTTTGCAGTGAGGTACCGGTTCACCTCGGCAACCGCTTCGTTCATCGGCGTGTCTCGGAACACGATCCGTCCCTCGGTCCAACTGGTGGCCGTGGGCACATCAACCGAGCGACTGGCTGTGCCGGCCGGGGTCACTCGCGCCTCTTGGCCCGCCGCAAGTCGCAACGGCCTTTCCGGCCCGGACAAACGGGTCACATCCACCGCGCCGCTGACCAGAGTGACGCTGACGCCGGCGCCTTGCCGCTGGACGTCGAACACCGTCCCTAAGGCCGTCACGCGCGCGTCGCCCGCCGCGACGACAAATGGTCGCTGACCGTCATGGGCCACGGAAAACATCGCCTGTCCGCGTTCAAGATCGACGAGACGCTGGCCGTCGCTGAACCTGACCCTCATCCGGGAATCTGTGTCGAGGCGAACCGACGACCCGTCCGCCAACTGTACGACCCATTGCTCGCCCACGCCGGTCGTGAAGGTGGATCGCCCCTGCCACCACGTCCATCCGCCGATCACGAGTGCCGCAGCTGCGCCGATGGCGGCCAAGCCCAGCAGTCTTCTGGTCGATCGATCCTCTGACGTCTTGCGGAGTCGACGCGACATGGCGTCGTTGAGCGCCTCGTTAATCTCCGGCCGGCCGGCGAGCTTCCGGCTTTCCGTCCAGATCAGCTCGACCCGACGATACGCGTCCGCGTTGGCCGGAGATTTCCGCCAGTCGAAAAACTCACGGATCGTCTCTGTCGTGACGCTGCGCGCGCCGAGGCGTTCGTGCCACTCGGCCGCTTCCCGGTCCGCGGTTTCAACCCGTGCTTTCGGGTTGCCCATGATACGCCCCATTCCCTAGCGCCGAAGCTCTGCGGCGCATTGAGCCAAGGCCTTGGTCATGCGCCATTCGACGGTCTTCGGACTGATGTCCAGTTGCTCGGCGATCTGGTTGTTCGTCAAACCGCCAAATCTGGATAACACAAAGACATCCCGGAGAGGTTGTGGCAAGGCGAGCACGATTTCCTGAATCTGCACCGCCGCGTTCTGGGTCGGCTCCAGGGCCATTGTTCCCAACGGAGCGGCGCTGTCGAGTATCTGCCGCCGGCGCCGATGCTGACGATCCCCGCTGAGACCGATGTTGAAGGCGACCTTCAACAGGAATGCCCGGGGGTGACGGATGTCCAGATCCGCCTCGATCGCTGCCACTCGTAGCCAGATTTCCTGGACCAGATCCTCAGTGTCCGAACCGAACCGACCACGCAGTCGCGCCGTCAGCCATGGGGAATAGCGACGATAGAAGGCTTCCAGTCGGGCGTGCCGGCGGGACCGGCCGCTGTTCTCGTCTCCCACGGTCTTGGCTTCCGACACGCAACCGCCTCCATCCAGATGAAGGGGCGCTGAGAGTCGCACATGGAAATACCTGCGCCCGTGAGGGGTCGTCGGACGACGTTATCTACGCGTCCGGACAGGACGGCGGACAGCTCGAAACCGTCGTCGTCATGATCAGCTAGAATGTCGCAGGGGATTCCACGCCCCTATCGGCCAAGGCCGACCCCGGAATCGTGGCTGATTTGATTTGGGTCCGCAAGACCCGGAAAGGTGGAAAGGGGCGGGCGTTGGAACCTTGCGACACAAGGCCCGGAAATTTGAGAGAGAGTCCGGCCGCTACTGGCTCGCGCCAGCCCCTGCGGCCATTGGACATGCGCCTATAGACCGGCGCCCGCCTCCAATCGTATCGCAACGGCACGAGATTTGAAACTCGAGGTCCGGCAGGTTTCCGGATTACCCGAAAACTTCACACGCTGCATCCGCCTCCCGCATGCCGGCCGTGACAGCCGACAGCGTAGGGTGACCGCTGTAATCGAAATCGCCCAGATGAAGGAGCGACAGACGTCTCAGTGCAGCGGCGGCGGTCGCGATACCGACGGAGGCGATCTGCTTTTGCGCGTCATTGGGATAGAAGTAGTCCACCCGATGATCGTCCATGCGGAAGAAGCTCATCGGGGCCGCGTGGAGGTGGGCTGAGAAGTACCCGTAGAGCGCAGTGAAAACATCAGGATTCCAGCCCGCAAGGGCTGCAGACTTGCGCATACCGCCGATGAAGATCGTTTCGCCGGACACGAGGCGTTTCTGTTGTTCACCATCGAAGCCCGCGAAAGCCGGATGTGACCTAATTTCCATAATCAGGTCTTCACGACCCGCCTTCAGGTCGGCGGTGCCTGCGCATGCGGGCCAGGCGCGAAGCAGCTTGATCCTGGAGACCGTGTCGTGAAGTCGCAGCACGGCGTACCGGAAGGCCCAGTCCTCCTCGGTCACCTGTTCGACCAGGTAGGCGTACGTCGAGAGGCATTCGATGATCATGCGCGCCAATCCCAGAATGGCGGAATGATCGAACATGTTGGAGCGGCAGACGAACCCGATCGACCGACCGTGGGCGCAGGCTTTGGCATGCACCATAGACGCCAATTCGCGGGCGCGGTCCGTCGCCGACCCACTCAAGGCCATGGAGACATCGTTCGAAAACCCGCTGACGTGGATGAGCTCTTCCAGCGCCTCATCCACGGGCGTCACGGGCGCGGATACCCCATCGCGGGCTCCGAGGGCCCGTCGCCGCCGGCGCAGTTTCCTGTTGGGGTTCACCGGCGGGCGCCCGGCTTTGCTCGCAACCTCGTCGCAGCTCCCGCAAGCGGGGAATGGGGCGCGGGCATTGGAATCCTCCGACAAAGAGGCGCGCTGATTGAAGGGCGGCCGCATCCTAACGCCTGCCGAAGCACGCGTTCCCCGGACCGAAGACCGACCTCTATTCACGTCTACCCGCTGAGCTTCACTCTGGCAGATTCCCCGTCCCGCGAAAACGTCCAAGACAACACGCAAGCCGTGCTTTTCCTTGCCGACTGCCCGCCAATCAGAGAGACTCTGACTGATGAAGAAACCTCTGAGGTCATTGACGCCTGCGAAACGCCGGGAGCTGGACCACGCCGTGGCCATCCTGCGGGAAGAGTTCGCTGTCGCGACCTCGACGCGCAAGGCGCCGCGCCTGCGCGACGGACGCATCCTCAAGATCATCCTGTTCGGCAGCTACGCGCGCGGCGACTGGGTTCATGACCCCGTCGGCAGATACTTCTCGGATTTCGATTTGCTGGTCGTCGTCGATCACGAGGACCTGACGGACTTCGAATTCTGGGAGAAGGCCGAAAAGCGGCTGCTGGCCGACGTCACCTCGGGGCAAATGCTGCGAACGCCAGTCAGCGTCATCGTCCACAGTCTGGATGATGTGAACTACAAGCTGGAACACGGCCGGTCTTTCTTCATCGACATCGTACGGGACGGCGTGACCCTGCTGAACACGCCGTCTGTCAGCTTCATCGAGCCTACCCCGCTCTCGCCTGAAACGGCTCTGCAGGAGGCGGAAGACACCTACGCGGAAGCGACCGAAAGCGCCGACGAGTTCATTGAGACAGCAGCTTTCACTCGCGGCCGGGGATTCACTCGTAAGACTGCCTTTCTCCTGCACCAGGCGACCGAGACTCTTTACGCCGGACTACTACTTGTCCTGACCGGCTACTCCCCGAAATCCCACAAACTGACGAACCTGCGTCGGCTAACGGAGCCGCTTGTGGCTGGCTTGGCGGACGCCTGGCCCCACGAAACTAAGCTTCAGCGGCGCAGCTTCGAACTCCTTCGCGCCGCCTATGTGAAGGGTCGATATTCGAAGCATTTCAAGATCACCGACGAAGAGCTGGCATATCTTGTTGAACGGATCGGGATTCTGCGAGGCCTGATCGATGCGGCGTGCCAGAAACGGCTAGCCGACCTGCGTGATCAGGCCGGTCAATCCGTCTGACCAAACAGCCCACCGGGTGCGGGCATTCACCGCAATCCGGTCAACCATAAATGCCTCGCCTCCCATGCGGCGCATGCAACGCGCTAATCAACCAGACACGGGGCTGCCTATGTTCTCGTCCGTCGCAACCGGTGAGAGTGAACCCATCACGCCGTCAGCGAGCGGGTGGTGACGCCCAACGAACCGAGGGAAACCAATGACCTTGCGCGATAGCTTTCCGACGACCTCAGCGGCTTATCCGGGTCTCGCCAACTGGGATGCCGAGTTCGAGTGGAAAGGCGTGGCACCGGTGGCGGTAGCTGGCTTTTTCCGGGACGCTATCGAACAAGCTCAGGGAGCCGATCGACAACCGTTCTTCGACCTGGCCGAAACCATCCGCGGCGATCTGACCGCCGAGACCCGACGCATCGGCGACGACGAGGGCGCTGTCTGGTTGGACGCTATGCGGTTCATAATTTCGATCCCCGCCATCATGACGACGGTCGCGATGGGAGCGCATGGCGATTGCTACAACTGGCTCCACTGGTCCGCCAGCCGAACCCACAACGTCAACCTGCGGGCCAACAAAGGCGACTATCGCCTGCCGCCGTATGACGGCGTCGCCAGGCCAATGAATGCCGCCTGTCTTCGTAACCTGACCGACTGGATCACTGCCGCCTTCATGATCGCCAGAAAATTCGGCGGCATGGACGACTGGTGCGACCAGATCGCCGATTACTGCATCGCTCACGTCTTGAACGAGATCGTGGCCGGAGATGTCGTGCGAGGCGTTCCTGCGATCGTCACTATCGCCAACTGGGCGACCAATCGCGGGCACAAATGCGCAGAGCCCTTGGTCAGCAGCATGGCGGAAATCTATGGCCGTCCCGGCATAGACGACCGCTCCAAGGCCACGATGGCCGTGTTGTTCACGACGGCTGCCGCTCAATGGACGCCTCAAACGCATCAGGAGTGGGCCAAGGAAGCACTCCGCGACCTGCGCCATGTCCTCGTCGAACACGAGGTCGTCCAACTTTTGGCGGTCACCATCGATGACTACGAGGATTGGACCGCCGCTCGGGTCCAGATACTCGGTGAAGTCCGGAAACTTGCGGACGATTACAGGGCGCTCGAGAGCGGCCCTGTGGCAATCCTTGCCCTGGAAGCTCGCGTCGCCATTATCCACCCGTTGATCTTCAGTCTGACCGATTTCGGGACGGTCGCGGACATCATGGATTTGTTGTGGGCCTGGTACGGGGTCGACGGGATGGAGCAGGCCAGTGCCGATGTCCTTTACATCGGCTCAGCACACAAGAACGGCGTTGCTTATCTCTGGCCTGGCGGCCGGCATCTGATTGAAGGGGATGAAGGCGGCGAGAGCCTGGAAGGCCTCCTAGCGGGCCTATCGACTGCCCTGAATGAATATTTCCGCGGCCCGGCGGGTGACCGCGCGCTGCTTCTGGACGAGCGTATGCTCGGCGCGCCGGCTCATGACAAAGCGCCGGAGCTCACGGCAGCGATCGCGCGCCACTATCGCTTCGACGAGCTGGCGCCTCATCTGCCTGAACGATGGCGCCCGCGATCGGTGGTCGTCATGCCCGCTCATCGTGACCCGGTACAGGCGACGCTTTCGAACATTCTCGGCTGGCTGGCACCCATGGAAGCGAGCCTTGCCGCTCCGCTTCAGGACAGGACCACCCGATGCGTCAGTATCTGGCCGGGCGAAACCCAGACAACGGAGGCCGAGGTTAGTTTCATCCGGGCTGTGGGTCTGCACGCCGGCTGGGAGATCAAGGTTGTCGGAGCGCCCTTGGACCAGCGTGCGTTCCAGGCATTCTATGAAGATCCAGATGCCGACCTCCTGTGGATCATCGGACACGGCGAACAGTCACCCTTCCGGCAAAGTGAAAGTGGACTGGTGCTGGCTGACGGAACTGTGCTGACATCAACCGAGATCGCGGCTTACGCGCGTCCTGAAACCGGCCGGCGTCTTCTGGTGCTGAATATCTGCAGCGCAACGGCGACCCAGAACCGGGGCGGACTAGCTCGCATCGGCTTTGGACACGAGCTTACCACCGCGGATCAGAGCGTCATCGGGCATCTCTGGCCGATCGACTACTATGCCGCGCTTGCCTTCGGCTGTTCACTGTCTCTCGATCTCGCGGGATCCTCCGTCGCCGAAGCCTTGGCCTCAACGATGGCGCGGATGCAGCAGCCCGAGCGATTGATCCGGGACTTCGAAACGGTTGATGCGACGCAGGAAGCGATCAGTCGCCTTCGGAGCGAACGTGCTGCCGAGCAGATCAGCAATCTTTTGTCTTGGGGTAGCCCTGTCCTTTTGACCTAAACGGTCAGTGAAGGGGTGGAGCCTCCCGACGCTCTGAACTCCCGAGGCGCCAGGCCTCAGCGGCTAAGATCTTCGCCTCGCCCCTTTGCGATCTGCGCCAGTCCGTTGCCGACGGGCTCGAGTGATACTGTTTTTCCGACCTCAGTGGGCTTGCCTGGCCGGAGCCGTGCGTAATGCTCGATGCCCGATCCGTCGCGCACGACCGCCCAGGGCGAAGCCCCTGCCTCATCATGAAACCCGGTCTTCACAACCACCCCTCGTACACTGTCCTTACCGAGAACCCGTACATCCCTCGCGCCCTCTAGCCGACGCTGATTGAGGGTGCGGATGATGTCGCGCCGCACCTGCAGTGTGCGCAGCTTCTTCTCCATCTCGCCGTCGAGCCGATACCGCCGCCCGGACCGCGTCGCGAGCCCAAGCTGTTCCAGATGTCTCAGCCGCCCCCGTGTCAGCGCCGCCCAAGCGTCGGTCGATCCGACCCCGTCATCGACCATCCCGTGCTTGTCCGTCTCGGCGATCAGCCGCCGGTCGAAACCGGTGAAGCGATCCGCCTCCGTCTCCTTCCAGATGCGTCGTTCGGCCTCGACCCGTGACAGATCGCCAAGCCGCTCCTGCGCCACTTCCTGCGCCCGCGCGCGGAATCCATAACCAATGTAATCGCGGGGAATGACGAGATCCCGGCCATCTTCGCGGCGGCCCCGAACGAGCACATGGGCATGGGGTTGATCGGTGTCGAAATGGCAGGTCGCCACCCACTTCAGATTGGGTTCTCCGAGGTCCGCGGAGACGCGTCCCATGACCTCGCGGACATAGGATTTCATGTCGAGCCGTTCGCCGTGCTCAGGCGAGATGATGAAGCGGAAATGATGCCTGTCCTGGCTCCAGCCATCGGTCTCGACGCCGGGCTGAACGCCATCGGCACTGCGATCGAAAAACTCCGGCCGCTCACCCTCGACGCCGGCGCCCGGCCGTCCGAGATAAGACACATGTTTGGCCAGTGCGGCGGCCCGGTCGGCGCCCTTGCCCATGTGTCGAGAGACCAGCGCCTTGACGATCACCTTCTGGCGAACGTCCAGCCTGAAGGCGCGGCCTGACCGGTTCTGCGCCGCCTTGAGCACCCCTGAACGATTGCCCAAAGCGAAGGCTTTGGAACTCGCCAGACGCTTGAGCATGCCGTTCTTGACGTTCATCCGCTCGGTCTTGAGGGACAACGGAAGGCCGAGGCGCACGGCGTCGGCGGTCCGGCCGGAGCCGGTGGAAACTCTGCCGTCTATCTCGTCGCGGATCAGCATTCGCAGTCCTCCAGAGCATGCAACGAAGGCTCGAAGGACGACAACTCAAGGCAAGTCGTCAATCGCACTCCAGCACGCGGCTAACTGTCGGACAGAATAGAAGAAACCGGAGCAGCCAAAAACACCCTTTTATCTTGCCTTCCGACCCTTTTTGCAGATTGTCATCCATCGAAATCACATTCCGACATATCCTATCAACAGTCATCATAGTGGGTGATCGGAAGCGAGATACACAGGCTGCACAGGCCGTCGATCGGATCGAGCCGCCGGATGACAAACAAAAACCCGCCCGGCCGAAGCCGAGCGGGTCGTTGATTTCAGGCGCAGTCTCTCAGGCAGCGCGGGCCTTGATGGGCACATGCCTCAACCCGGACTCCATCGCCTTCTGTCCGAGGTTGAGCGCTGGTCCGAATGGCCGGTGATCCTCCCTCACCCCCGCCACCGAATGAACCAGGGTGAGGCAGACCTCCGGCTCGAGCGCGATAAGTTCATCGTTCGCCCGGAAGGGAGCCGCCTTGCCGTGGGTGTCGAAATCCGCGCGGGCGAGGATCAGCTTCACCCCCTTCTGCTGGGCCCATTTGATCGCTAGTTTCTCGGAGCCCTTCGCCCCGGTCGTCGCCAGAGCCATGTCCGGCCATTCCTGCTTCGCCCAGTTCAGGGCGTCGAAGATCCGACCGGCATCCTCCGCGCTGTCGGCCGTAGGCGCGCCCCGGAAGGCGATCACCGGACCGCCCGGATCCGCCTCTCCCGACTTCCGGTTGCGGATCGCCCGGATCGCCTGTTTGGCTTCGAGCTGCGCCGCCGTCAGGTGTGTACCACGCCGCGATCCTCGCCAGGCCGTCCAGACCTCGCCGGTCGCGACCGTCCAGGTTTCGGAGGCCGCATCGCGGATCAGTTCGCAGGCCTGCGTCGCCGCATCGCCTGCTCGAGCCTTCGCCGTGGCTTCCTGGAGTTCGACGTCCGCAGCCTCCGATCCGTCGAAGTCCCGGTCGAGCGATCGCATCGTATCGCGCGCCCGGTCCGCATCGCGTTCGATCCGCCCTGCCGCCGAATGGAAGGCGCCGATCAGGGCCTCTCCCAGGATGGTCTGGAAATCCTCCAGCGCCGTGTGGGAGATGACGTCGATCAGCTCGGTCATGAGTGCGCGCCCGAGCTGTACCAGGGCGTCTTCCGTCGGAAGCGAACCGCTCTCATCCAGAGAGGCGGACAGGTTGGCCAAGGCGGAGGAGGCAGTGTTGAAGTGGGTCATTTGATCATTCCTTGAGATGAAGAAATGTCGAGCGCCCCATGCGCAACGACCCCGGTTTTGGCCACAGCGGGGTCCCCGGCAGTCACCGGAGCGGAGGGCCGCTTGCCCTCCGCGGAGGGGATAAGGCGAAGCCGTTGACTTCCGGGGTGCTGTGACAAAATCGGAGGGCGTTGTGTGGGGGCAAGTCGTCGTCGCCCCTTCGCGACGACGACACCATTCGGCGCCGCCGCGCCGATTCGGACGAACGGACATCGATCTTCCTGTCCGTCGACGTCGGCGGGCCGACGGCGCCGTCCCGCTCACGGATGCCTGCGGGCGCCGCAGGCAGTAGGTCAAACTGAGCTCCCAAGGGCCAGCTTTATTGCCCAACGCTCATGCGCAAGGTCGGAGATCAAGGCGACGTCTGCCCAACGCAATAACGAGCTCTGCTCCTGGCGCATGAGCCAATGACCGACTTCGACCCGTTGCATGCATCCGATAGTCCCGGCACAACCCAAGGCATGCTGACGCGGATCAAGTCATGGGCCAGAGACTTGAAGCGCGATGTTGTTGCTCTCTGGATCGCTGCGCGAAGTCCGCGCACGCCGATGGCTGCGAAGCTGGTGGCCGGCGCGGTCGCTGCCTACGCTTTGAGCCCTATTGACCTGATCCCTGACTTTATCCCGGTGCTCGGTTATCTCGACGACCTTTTGATTGTGCCGTTGGGGATTGCGCTCGCGGTTCGATTGATACCCGCCGCCTTGATGGTCGAGTTTCGGGCGGAAGCGGTTGCACTGGCAAAGCCGATCAACCGGCCCATGGCTATGGCGATAGTCGTCCTGTGGATCGTCGCGTGTCTAACCGCTGCGGCTTGGTGCTGGAGCAAGTTGCGCTAAACACTCCTTGGCGACTTCAAGAATGTCCACTTACGGATCCGTCGAAACAACGCTGATCACGATCGCTTGCAGAGCCCAAAAATCTGATCTCCCTAACCACCTGCGCCAGAACCTAGGGCGAAGAGATGCCGACACGGGTGGTGACAAGAAGATTTAGCCTATTACTGGTTCACTTCAGCCAGTCAGCCGCCAGCCACTCAGAAACGCCTCCATGGCGACCTGAACGGGACTGCTGATGTCGCTATTGCCGGCCTTCATTTCGACCATGCGGGCCTCAAGCTTGTTCGGCGTGCCGCCCAGCCGAAGCGCGCGCGCCATGGTCAGCGGATCCCAGCCCAGAATTTGACGACGACTTTCAACTCAGCGGCCGGAGCATCCATCGAGACCTCGTGCTGCCAGAGGCCGAACAGCGGGCGGCTCGATCTTGGCGGCCCGGAGAAAAGAGAAACGGCGACCTTGCGGAGGCCGCCGTTCAGATCGTCATGTCTCAAGACTGCAGCAAGGAGGTGGCGGGTCTCAGTTCAGCCGCGCCAGCCGATCGATGGTGCGGGGAGTGTCCGCCGCCGGCCGATAGGCGATGGCGGCATGCAAGGCACAAAAGGCTCCGCGCGTGACCGGCTGACCGCACAGACTGAAGTCAGCGGCTCCGGGCTCACCGAAAGGCCAACGGCACTGGCAGCGACGCACCGAGAGGACTGTGACCAGGCCATGCTCAGTCGCGGCTACGGGGCGAGCGTCGATCGGCCGGGCCGCCAGGGACCCGGTTGGTGCGAGGCGTGGCGGCTTCGGACCGGTGCCAGGGCGTTTGGGTGGGCGGCCGGGACGGCCCGCCGACAGACCCATGCGATGGACCTTGCCGAGCACGGCGCTGCGCGTGATGCCATTGGCGAGATCGAGGGCGATCTGTTCGGCGGTCTGGCCCGCGAGCCAGAGTGTCTTCAGACGACCGATGCGTTCATCGGTCCAGGCAGAGGCGGTCATGGGAAGCTCCGAGGCTGACGAGCCCGATCGGCTCGCCTTGCGCCGCCCTGCCTTTTCCTCCCGCCACAAAAGGAAAGCGGCCCGACGCTCGCGCATCGGACCGCCCTCATTTCCCGCCCCTAGAACGGGATATCGTCGTTCAGGTCGTAGCCGCTGGCCGGCTCGTGGACCTGGCGGCCTGAGGCGCCCTCGTCCTCGACGGCGGGCTCGGAAGCTTCGCGCCGGTTCTTCAGGCGGATATCCCCGACGATCACTCGCATGTCGTAGTGTTCGACACCGTCCTTGCCGGTCCAGGTGTCGTTTTCAACGTGACCCTGGATCACTACGCGGCTGCCCTTTCTGGCGAACGGGCCGATGTATTTCTCGGCCGTCGCCTCGTTGAAGCAGATGCAGTTGAAGCCGGTAGTGCGCTCTCCAGGCGTCCCGTCGGCCTTGCGGAAGCGGGTTGTCTCGAGCACTCGGAAGCTCGCCCGCTTCTTGCCCGTGCCTTGCGCGGCGAGGACGGAAGGGTTGGCGGTCAGATAGCCTTCGATGATCACGGTTTGCATGTCAGTCTCCTGAGAATTGAATGTTGAGATGGATCAGGCAGCGGCGCGGTCGGCGCTGGTGTCCTGGGTGTCGCGGTCTTCGGCCCAGTCGAGGACGGTGAGCCGGTTGACGACCAATTCCTTGGCCGTCCGCTCGGTCCCATTTTTGGCCGCGTAGGCGGTGTCGATGAAGGCGCCGATGACGACGGCCTCACATCCCTGCGCGAGGCCCCGGGCGATGACCTTTTCGTTCAGACCCTTCGACCAGCTCACGCAGTTGACGCCGACCAGCCGGTCCTTGCCGGCGGCGTCGACGCCGCGGCTCTCAAGCAGGCGAAACACCGCCTTGCCGAAGTCGTCGGTGATCTGGGGGTCGGCCGCCAGTCGGCCGGTGAACATCACGTTTTGCATGTCAGTCTCCTTGATACCGAAGCCGCCTAGGGAGCCGATCTCCCCAATCCCGCTTCGCCCGGAAACTCCCTTCCTCCCGCCCCCTCCTCCGACCGGGCCTCCGCCCGGCCGGGGCTGTCGAGGACCGACGGATGTCTGAGCATGGAGACGCCGTGTTAGACTGGTCGCCGCTTCATCGCGGACGATCCAGGGAAAGACGACATGGACGAGCAGACTCTGTCGGCGAAGGACACACGCGATCTCGAACGGATGACCAAATCCATCGTCGAGATCTGCGTGCGCAATACGGGTCTGGAGGACCTGCACGCGGGACGGTTCCCGGTGTCACACACCGGCGACTTCAGCGACGTCACCGTGCGGACGCCGGACGGCGACATCCCCTGGACCGAACTCAGCCGGATTTCCGATCCCGAAATGAAGGCGCTCATGATCGAGGTCGTCGATCGCGTCTTCACCTACATGCGCTACCCCCAGGCGCTCGCCGCGATCCCGGGTGGGCGCACGTGGGACCGACCCAAGCTGGATGAAAACCTGATGAAGACCGTGCGTCGCCGACAGGCCCAGCGCGCCGAAGAGGCGTAGGCCCGACCTAGATCCCCGCCGGAACGGAGGCGAGCCATTGCCGGAAGGCGGTAGCGTCGGCCGCAGACCCGAAATGGTAGTTGTCGCCACTGCCGTAGAACCAGCCGGGGCCGGCCCTGGCCTCGAGCCAGGCGACCATCCGCTGAGGATCGCCCGCGCCCCGGCTCGCCAGACTCAGCTGCGAGATCGGTTCCTTGGCGCGAGCCCATTCCATCGGCGTCAGTCTGTTCATCGCCAAGGCCAGGACGACTGTTCGGCGGCGCTGTCGATCCGACAGCGCCGGGTCTCCACATGAACCTGTCAGGCTGCGGCGCCGTCGAGGACCGCGCCGACGGGATGGCGACGCAACACCGCCTCGATGACTTTCGGCTGGTCGACCGGTGCGAACACCCGAGGGGTGAAGGCGATGATCTCCACGAAACAGCCCAGGGCGACCAGAGCGTCACGATCCGTCCGACCCCCGACCACCTCGATGCGCCAGCGATCCATGACCCGGGACCGCTTCAGCCACAGCCCGCCCTCCAGCGACAGCTGGACGTTGCGGTCCAGGATCGTCGCGGCTGTTCTGGCGCCATCCGCCCAGACTTCGGCGACATCGGTCAGGCCCAGGCTCGTCTTGAGGGCGCGGGCCTGGACGGCGTCCAGCACCCGACCGAGCCAACGGCGCCCGTCGGGCGCCCGCACGCGGCGGACCGAGCAGCCTCGCGCCGGCAACCGGCCCCAGATCGGCAGCAACAACCCGGTCGCGAGGGTGAGTTCGCGCGTTCGCCATGGATCGGTTCCGGCGACCTCCTCGTCCCAGACCCGACGCCAGGCCGAGCGTTCCGCAGGCTTCCACGCGGACTCCTCGAACGTCTTCTCGGCCATCGTCTGGCGGTCGTCGGGACGAACCAGCCGCACGGCGGTGATCAGCCGGTTCTCGTCCGTCGAGGTGGTCAGGCCCAGTTCCGCAATCGCGGCGCGGCCCGACTTCTCGTTGACGACCAGCTGGTGGGCGACATTCTCCGCCCAGGTCAGGGCGTCATCCGCGACGAGGATCTCGCGCCGTACCTTGAGCGAGAAGGTCACCAGGGCCGTCTCGGCGCCGGTCGAGACATCGGTCCGGATCACTTCCTGATCCGTGACCTCCAGTTCCTCGGCCTCGATGTCCTCCAGCCCCCGGTCCAGTTCACCCGAGGCGGCGGCTCGCTCGAGGATGCCGGACAGGATCCGGTCGAAGTCCGCGAACAAGGCGTTCTGGTCGGCGATGCGCAGCGCCAGAAGTCGGTTCAGGAAGGTATGGATTGGCGGCAGATCGTCGGAGGGTTTGAGGCCGCCGTCATCGTCGAGCAGCTTCAAGCTCGTCTTGGCCACGAAGGTCTCGAGCGTCATCGAGTCCAGTTCCCCGAAGGTCAGCGCACCATAGAAGACCAGCAGCGCCCGGCGCGCCCAGGGGCTCTCCAGATTGTCCTCGGCGCGGAACAGGCCGGCTCCGGCGGTGCGCCGTTCGCCGCGCGTGAGCGCGCCCAGGGAGTCCAGCCGGCGCGCGATCGTCGAGGTGAACCGCTTCTCGCCCTGGATGTCGGTGGTGACAGGCCGGAACAGAGGCGCGGAGGCCTGATGCGTCCGGTGGGAGCGGCCGAGCCCCTGGATGGCGGCGTCGGCCCGCCATCCAGGCTCGACGAGATAGTGGACCCGCCGTTGCCGGTTCCCCGCCGACAGATCGGCATGGTAGCTGCGCCCCGTTCCCCCGGCGTCCGAGAAGATCAGCACCCGTTTGCGTGCGCTCATGAAGGCGTCGGTCTCGGCGCGCGCGGCCGAGGCTCCGCGCCGCTCCACAACACGACGACCGTCGCGCACCACGACCCGGCGCGACCGGCCGGTGATCTCGGCGACCGCGTCGGTCCCGAAGGCTTCCAGCAGGGCGTCGAGCACGCCCGGTACAGCGGGCAGAAAGGCCATCTGCTCGATCAGGGCCTCGCGTCGGGCCAACGCCTCCTGACTGAGGGCGGGACGACCGTCGTCCATGACCGGGACCATGGTGACATTGCCGTCATCGTCCTCGATCGCCTCCACCAGATGGACAGGGAATGCCTCGCGCAGATAGTCGAGGACATATTCTCGCGGCGTCAGGTCGATGGTGAGGTTGTTCCATTCCTCGGGTGGGATCGAGGACAGCCGCCGCTCCATAACCGCTTCATTGGTAGAGACGATCTGGACAACGGCGGATCGCTCCGAGGCAAGGTCGCCGCGGATCGACGCAATCAGGCTCGGCGCCTTCAGCCCAGCCAGAAGGTGACCGAAGAAGCGCAATTTAGCGCTCTCGAAAGCGGAGTGGACTGCCGAAGACGCCATCGCGCTCTTCGGCTTGCCAGCGTCGTCGCTGAGACCGGTCGCCTTCAACGCCTCGGCCAGATTGGCGTGGATCAGCTGGAAAGCGTCGGCCCAGGCGTCCCATATCCCGATGTCGTCCGGCGTCAACGGATGAACCAGGGGTTCGTATTCGACGCCCTCAAACGACAGCGACCGGGCGACATAAAGCCCCAGCGCCTTGAGCTCGCGCGCGACCAACTCCATCGCCGCGACCCCGCCCCGGTCCATGGCGTCGAGGAAGTCGGCGCGGGTCATGAAGGGCGCCTCCGGCCCGCCCCAAAGGCCAAGCCGGGCGGCATAGGCGAGGTTCTCGGCGGTGGTGGCGCCGGTCGCGGAGACGTAGAGGATGCGGGCCTTCGGCAGCCGGTTCTGCAGTGCCAGACCGGCCATGCCCTGCAGCGAGGCCTTCTTCGTTCCCCGCGCGCCCTTGCCGCCCCCGGCGGCGTTGGCCATGGCGTGAGCCTCGTCGAAGGCGATGACCCCGTCGAAGTCCTCCCCCAGCCAGGCGACGATCTGGTCGAGGCGCGAGGACCGGCCGCCCCGCGCCGGCTGGCGCAGGGTCGCATAGGTGGTAAACAGGATCCCCCGCTCCAGCCGGACCCCGTCCCCCTGTTTCCAGCTCGAGAGCGGCACGAGGTCGTGGGCGCCGCCGCCGATCGCGGCCCAGTCGCGTCGCGCGTCCTCCAGCAAGGCGTCGTTGCGCGATAGCCAGAGCGCCCGAACCCGACCCTGGCTCATATTGTCGGCGACGATCGCCGCGATCTGACGGCCCTTGCCGCAGCCGGTGCCGTCGCCAAGGAAGAATCCGCGTCGGAACGAAACGCCGTCCTTAGCATCATCGCGAACGAGCGCCACCTCATGGGCCGTCTCGCCGAGGCGGAACCGGCCGGGCAGGAAGGCCGCATGGGCCTCCCCGGCGTAGATCACCGTCTCCGTCTGGGCGTCGGAGATCCGGCCCTCGTCACGAACGGCCGGCGGCAACACCGGCCGGTAGGTAGGCGCGGGCGGCGCGACGGAGGCCATGGGCCCGGATTCGACCAGGGGTGAAGGATGCGGCCGGGGATCAGGCAGGACGATCCGCGCCAGGGCATGCGCCTGATAGAGGCCGACGTCGCGGCCTTCCCCTGCCCAGGGTCGCGCCTCATAGGCCAGGGGTGTTGCTCCGGTCAGGAAGGCCAGTCGGCCTGCGGGAAGGGCGAGACCGCGCTCGCGCGGCGCGAGGAAGGCGGCGGCGTCCAACGTCAACCGCACGCGCGGACGGGCGGTGCCGCGATCCGGAAGGCTCGCGAGAATCCGGGCGGTCGCCTCCAGATCTTCGGGCTGGTGAAGATGGCCGTCCCAGACGGCTGTCCCGCCGCGATCCATAACCAGCAGGCCGGTCTCGACCGAGGTGCCGTGTTTGGCGAAGGCGCGCGTGGGAAACGCCACGGCGGCCACCATAACACCGTGGCCTTCGAGCACCCGCCTCAGATCGGTGTCGGCCAGGGCGGTGAGGGGCACGATCGCAGCCATCCGGCCGCCGTCTGCCAGAACTTTGAGCGACGCGATCAGATGGGCTTGAATATCCGAGAATGGCGGGTTGCAGACCACGACGTCGAACGCCCCGGCGTCCTCGAGGAGGTCGGGTAGATGGCGGCCGTCATGCCGTCGGCGCGTTGCCTTGGCGAACAGCCCGTCGAGGAGCGCGGCGCGCGTAGGCGCAAGCTCGTTCAGCGTCAGGCTCGCCCCGCATGCTTCCGCAACCACGGCCAGCAATCCGGTCCCCGCCGACGGCTCCAGGACACGGTCCTTCGGTCGAACCTGCGCGGTCAGCACCGCGAGGGCGCCGAGTTGGGGCGGGGTGGAGAACTGGTCCAGCGCGACCTGTTCTTCGCTGCGCCGGCTGTGGGTCAGGCCAAGCGCTGAGACCCCGGCGAGCAGAGCGGCGATCTCGGCCGGGGCGTCCTCGAGCCGGGCGATCTGCGGCGCGAGGCGGCGGATCTGTAGCACCGTCGCGGCCTCGATAGCGTCATAGGCGTCGCGCCAGGTCCAGCCGCCCTCGGCGTCGGACGCTCCGAACGCGGTGGTCATGACGTCGGCCACGAGACGTCGATCCAGCGCGCGCGAGCGGGCCAGATGGATGGCCAGGGCGCGGGCGGCCGCCAGGATGTTGGCCGGGGCGTCCCCGGTCGTGGCCTCGGCGAACAGGGACAGGTTGCGGGTCTTGGACATGGGAAGGCTCCGAGCGCCTGGAGCGGAGGGCTCCTCCCTCTCGGTCCTCCAGGCGCGCTTCGCCCCGCCCTTCCTCCGTCTCCCGGCAGTTGGGCCGCGCTCACCGCGACAACTGAAAAACACCGCGCCGGCCGATCGCCGGAGCGGTGTTTGCCTAGACGGACGATCAGGCGGCGGGCGAGTTCAGGGCCGCCTCGCCCGCCGGAGTGACGGCGAAGACGCCGGCCCCCTCGTCGTGCTCATCGACGCCATCCCCGTCATCGCCGCCTTGACCCTCGTCATCTCTGTCGACGGTCGGCGTGGCGGCTTGGTCCTGGATGTCCGGGGCGTCCTGATCGGCGTCGATCGGTGCGGCCCAGGACAGGGCGGCCGGAGCCCAGGTCCGTTGCGCAGCCTGTTCGGCCACCCAGTCGACCAGCTCCGTCTTGCGGAGCGTCTTCGCCCGCTCGTCTTCGGCGCCCATGGTCTCGAGCATGCCGGTCAGCAGGCCCTTGGAGTGGGGCTGCAGGAAGGGGGCGTCGGGCGTCCAGTGCAGGGTGATATCCGCCTGGCAGAGCCCGGCGAGTTCCGCCGCCTCGGCCCGGGCGCTGCGCCGGATCGAGAAAGTCTTGTCCTCTCGGACGTCAAGGCTGACGGCGGTCAGTTCCGCCAGCAATCCCATCTTCTCGCCATGGGCCAGCCCATGCACCCAGCTGATCACCGTCTTGCCGGACGCTTCCCAGGCCGTGCGGCGATCTTCGAGCCGGCGACGCACGTCCCCGTCCAGGGGCTCAATGACCCGGCCATTGGCGGGATTGAACCCACAGGCCGTGATGGCCAGGGCTGAGTCCACGCGCCCGATGTGGGCGCGCCGGACGATTACGGTGAACAGCCGGGCGATCAAGGCCGTCAGCGCCGCCCCGGGATCGTCGGCCAAGGCGCGGATCAGGCCGCGCGTCGCTACATCGTTCCGCACGGTGTGAAGGGCGTGGTTGACGCCTTCGGTCTCCGGCTCCGGAGCCTCGACTTCCGGCGGGACATAGGCCGGTGGCGCTGAGGTCCGACGCGCGGCCTCCGGCGCGGCGTCCTCATCCTCATCGTCGATCTCGGGTTCCTCCGGCGTGTAGCAGCGGACTTCGATACCCGCCTCCGCGGCGGGCCACAGGACCATCGTCGTCACGACCCTGCCGCCGCATCCGGTCTGATCGGAGGCGATCCTGGCGTGGATCATATCGACGATGGCGAGATCGGCGACGTCGGGGTGCTCGACATCCGCCAGGGCGATGCGGGCCTTTTCGGTCCGCTCGTTGAACACCTCGCGCTGCGCCCGGTAGCGCGCCATCTCCTCGGCCGGGAGCGAACCGCCATAGACATAGCCGAGCGCCTTCAGATCATCGGGAAGCTCGGGTTCCGGGCCGGCAGTGACGTGGACTGCGATCCCCTCGGCCTCGAACACGGCCGCGATCCCGCGTGCTCGACGGGTCCACACGTCGGTCAGAATGTCCGGGTCGAGTAGAACAGGAGGCAGTTCGCCGAACAGGTCGGTTTCGGTGCGGCCTCCGGCGTCGGCATAGGCCCGAGGATCGACCAAGGTGCAGCGGCGATCGCGCGTGGTGACCCGGCTTTCGTCGAAACGTTCGCTGACCCGCCATTCCTGGAACCCATGGCCGTCCAAAGTCATCTGGGCGAGGTCCTCCTGCTCCTGGCGATCCGGCAGGCGCGCCAGCAACCGGGTCTGGCGAAGGGTGATGCGCCCCGCCTTCAGCGCCACCAGAGCGGCTGGGGCGACGCTGGACAGGGCCGCCAATCGCTTGATCTCGATCTCGTCGTAACCGAGTGCCCGCGCCATGGCCGTGATCGTCAGCTTCGACTTCAGCATCCGGCCGATGGCCGCGATGACATCGGCCACATGGACCGGAACGGCGGTGTTGGTCAGCAGCACCGCCGCCGCCTGGCGAGCCGGATCGGTCTCGACATAGGTCCGGACCGGATAGTCCTCGTCGATGTCGCCGGCCTCGAGCAGGATCGCCAGGGCCAGGCGGCGCCGGCGGCCGTCCAAGGCCATGAAGGCCTGCTCCTTCTTGCCGCGGCCCGGGCGAACGGTGACGGGCTGAAGCTGTCCGGCCGCCTTCAGGGTGGCGGCCAGGGTCGGAATGTCCTCGTCCGGCGGTTCGCCATAGCGCAGGTTCTCTCGCGCGATGCCGAGATCGCCGAGACGGACGATGCGTTCCACGGGCGTGAAGATGACGGCCGGGGTCGTGGTTTCTGGAGCTGGGGTTGTGGGAGTGATGGCGGTAACGAGGGCGGTCATGAGGTCTCTCCTGCCGGGCGACGGAGTCCATCCCCGCCGCTCCGGCGCCCCTCAGCCCCCTCGCTCCTTCCTTTGCGATGCCGCCGCGACCGCGACCTCGTTCCAGTCGCCGAACGGCGGCTCGGGCCATGCCACCTCTACCTCAAGACCGTCATGGACCAGGCGGCGGCGCAGCCGGGCCGCCGCAGCCTCACCGGCCTCGCCCCGGTCGGCGGCGATCAGGACTCTGCGCACGCAGGCGGGCGGGCTCCAGACAGCGAGGTTGTTGGCGGCCATGAGGGCCCAACCGGGAAGACCGAACCGGTCCATGGCCGACAGGGTCGTGACCACCCCTTCGC
>Ga0187844_10000106_pt1 | contig 60959 bp, 42 predicted proteins | sample SpaLakP09_SKY_50_FD_134517 | JGI IMG/M metagenome (GOLD analysis project Ga0187844, IMG submission 134517) | Oligotrophic lake water microbial communities from Sparkling Lake, Wisconsin, USA - SP09_SKY_50 | ecosystem: Environmental > Aquatic > Freshwater > Lake | place: USA: Sparkling Lake...
GCAGGGGGCGGCCGCGATGGTAGCCCGGTTCGCGCAGGCCATCGCGGCCCTGCGCGCAGATGTCCTTCCCGATGCCATGCCTCCCGTCGCGGTCGCCCTCAGCGGCGGCCTCGATTCGATGGTATTGCTGCACCTCGCGCATGCGCATGGACTGCAGCCGCACGCTTTCCACGTCCACCACGGCCTGAGCCCGAACGCCGACGCCTGGCGCGACCATTGCGCGGCCGTGGCCGCTGCACTGGGCGTGCCGTTCGACTGGCGTGCCGTCGTCGTCGCGAAAGGGAAGAGCGGCATCGAGGCCGCCGCGCGCAAGCAGCGCTACGCGGCACTCGGTGCGATGTGCCGGGACCACGGTGCGGGCCTGTTGCTGACGGCCCATCACCTCGACGACCAGGTCGAAACCGTGCTGCTGCAATTGCTGCGCGGCTCCGGTCCGGCCGGCCTGTCCGGCATGGACCCCGCCAACCGCGCCCCCGGCCTGCTGGGTGACGAACGCCTGGCGATGGCGCGCCCGCTGCTGGGCGTCGCGCGTGCCGATCTCGAACAGTTCGCACGCGAGCAGGGCATCGCGTGGGTCGAGGACGAATCCAATACCGATCCGCGCTACACCCGCAACGCGCTGCGTCACCAGGTGATGCCGGCGCTGGCCGCCGCGTTTCCCGGCTACCAGCAGCGCGTGGCGCGCAGCAGCGCCCACACCCGTGCGGCCCAGCGCCTGCTGGACGAACTGGGGGAGCAGGACCTGCAAGCCTGCCTGGCCGGCGATGCGCTCGACCTGGTGCGCGTGCGCGCGCTGAGCCGCGACCGCATCGACAATCTGCTGCGCCACTGGTTCACCGTGCGGCGCCTTGCCATGCCGTCGACGGCGTGGCTGGCGCAGATGGTGGCGCAGATCCTGTCCGCGCGCGAAGATGCCCAATTGCTCGTCGAGCACCCGGACGTCGACGTGCGCCGCCACCGCGATCATTTGCATCTCGTGCCGCGCCTGCCGGACCTCGCCGGCATGCGCGATCCCGAGGACGCCGGCATCATCGACAAGCACGCCCAGGCGTTCCGCTGGAATGGCGAGGCATCCATCGCGTTCCCGGACTACGGCGGCGTGCTGCATTTCGATGCGGCCGGGCGCGGATTCGATCCCGCCTGGCTGCGGGAACAAGGTCTCGAGATCGATTTCCGCAAGGGCGGCGAACGGCTGCGCCTCGCGCATAACCGGCCGACCCGCAGCCTCAAGATGCATTACCAGGCGAGCGGCATCCCGGCCTGGGAGCGGGGGCGCCTGCCCATCGTGAATGCCGGCTTCGACCTGCTGTTCGCCGCGGGGCTCGGCATGGATTGCCGGCACGTGACCGAGGGGCCGGGGCGCATCGCATTGCGTTGGGAAAGCGCGACGGCAGCCATCCCGGGTTAATACCCTTTCCGTATTACCATATTCCTATTTGGTATAGCTTTCGCATCTTGACGTCTTGTGATTCCGCGCCGCAGCATGTAGAGTAAAAGGCTCATTTGATTTTTTACAAGCGGAAATCCCTTCAGTCATGGCCTTAATAGTCCACAAATATGGCGGTACGTCGATGGGTTCGACGGAACGCATCAAGAACGTCGCGGCCCGCGTCGCCAAATGGCACGACGCCGGTCATAGAGTCGTTGTTGTCCCTTCGGCAATGTCCGGTGAAACCAACCGTCTGATCGGCCTGGCGAAAGAGATTATGTCGCAGCCGGACCCGCGTGAACTGGACATGATTGCATCGACCGGCGAACAGGTGTCCGTCGGCCTGCTGGCCATGGCACTGCTGGCACGCGGCAAGGATGCCGTGTCGTACACGGGCTGGCAGGTGGGCATCAAGACCGACTCGGCTTTCACGAAAGCCCGCATCCAGTCGATCGACGACAGCCGCGTGCGCGCCGACCTGGACGCCGGCAAGATCGTCATCATCACCGGATTCCAGGGTGTGGATGACGAAGGCAATATCTCCACGCTGGGTCGCGGCGGTTCGGACACCTCCGCCGTCGCGATCGCGGCCGCGCTGAAGGCCGACGAATGCCTGATCTACACGGACGTCGACGGCGTCTACACGACCGACCCGCGCGTCGTGAGCGAGGCGCGCCGCCTGCACAAGATCACGTTCGAGGAAATGCTGGAACTGGCGTCGCTGGGCTCGAAAGTCCTGCAGACCCGCTCCGTGGAATTTGCCGGTAACTACCGCGTGCCGACGCGCGTGCTGTCGTCGCTGACCGACCCCCTGATGCCGCTGGAAGAAGAAGCCAACTCGGGTACCCTGATTTCGTTTGAGGAAGAAAGCAACATGGAACAAGCCGTCATCTCGGGCATCGCCTTCCACCGCGATGAAGCCAAAATCACCGTCCTGGGCGTGCCGGACAAGCCGGGCGTCGCCTACCACATCCTCGGGCCGATCTCGGAGGCCAACATCGAGGTCGACATGATCATACAGAACCAGTCGGTCGACGGTAAGACCGACTTCACGTTCACCGTGTCGCGCAACGATTACCAGCGCGCCATGGGCGTGCTGGAAGGCGTGAAGGCCGAAATCGGCGCCGCCAAGATCCTGGGCGATGCCAAGGTGTCGAAGGTGTCGGCCGTGGGCGTGGGCATGCGCAGCCATGTGGGCGTCGCGTCGCAGATGTTCCGTACGCTGTCGGAAGAGGGCATCAACATCCAGATGATCTCGACCTCGGAGATCAAGATTTCCGTCCTGATCGACGAGAAGTACATGGAGCTGGCCGTACGCGCCCTGCACAAGGCGTTTAACCTCGAGCAAGCTTAACTTTTTTCAAAAAAATGGCCGTGCTTCCTTGACCAAAAAGGGTGTGGCCATTAATATGCGTGCACTCAGCGCTGACGCATAAACGTTGAAGCTGACTGGAGGCGTGGCCGAGTGGCCGAAGGCACTTCCCTGCTAAGGAAGCATACGGGCTTAAACCTGTATCGTGGGTTCGAATCCCACCGCCTCCGCCAGAACATAGTCCTAGTATGTTTAGGGACATCAAAGAACCCGCTGTTCTCATAGAGACGGCGGGTTTTTTGTTGCCTAATACTGTCCAGCGAGGTCCCCCATTGATCCAAATTTTTGGGGGCCGGTTTGGGGCTTTTTTTGAAGCCCCTCGGACAGGAGGCCCCCAAAATGCCCAAGCGCGTTCCGCCGTTGACCCAACTGCAAATCCGCAACGCAAAACCGAAAGAGATGGCGTACAAGCTTGCCGACGGCGGCGGGCTGTACCTTGAAGTGACCCCGGCCGGTGGCAAGCACTGGCGAATGAAATATCGCCGGCCCGACGGCAGGGAAGCCAAGCTGAATTTTGGCGCCTTCCCTGAAGTGTCTCTGAACGACGCGCGTGACAAGCGCGACAGTGCGCGCCAGCTGGTCGCAGCCGGCACGGATCCGGCTCGTGCGCGAGCCGAGCAGGCACGTCAGGCGCGGCTGGCGGAGCAGAATACCTTCGAACACGTGGCGCGCGACTGGCATCGGACCATGGCCAACAAGTGGCAACCACAAACCGCCGAGGAAATCCTGCGGCGCTTCGAGTCGGACATCTTCCCGGCATTCGGACACCTACCCATCAACAAGGTGCAGGCACCTGACGTGCTCGATGCCATCCGGGCCATCGAGAAGCGTGGCGCGCTCGAGATCGCGAACCGGCAGACCGCCAACTGCTCGCGCGTGTTCAAGTATGCAATCCGCTGCGGGCTGGCGGAACGCAACCCTGCTGAATTTCTGCGCGAGGTCCTGCAGCCACGCGAGAAGGGACACTTCGCAGCGATCGGTGCCGACGGATTGCCCGAGTTCCTGCGTGCGCTGTACGCCAACGAGGCCTGCATGGGAGTGCCGACCCGCGTCGCGATGAAACTGATGCTGTTGGTGTTCGTCCGGACCAGCGAACTCATCGAAACACCATGGGCCGAGATCGATCTGGAGAAGGGCGAGTGGATCATTCCCTGGAAACGGATGAAGCGCGGGAAGCGCCGCATCAATCCCGACAAGACCGACCATCACGTGTGCCTGTCGCGGCAGGCGCTGGCGCTCCTCCTTGACCTGCATCAGCACACGGGCGGGGGTACCTATTTGTTCCCGAACCTGCGCGATCCGAAGAAGCCCATGAGCAATAACACATTGCTGAAGGCGATCGAGCGCATGGGGTACAAAGGCGACATGACCGGGCACGGATTCCGTGCGCTGGCGATGAGCACGTTGAAGGAATCCTTGGGCTACCGGCACGAAGTCGTAGACCGGCAGTTGGCGCATGCTCAGAAGGACAAGCTGGAAAGCGCGTACGACCGGGCCAAGTATCTTGAAGAGCGGCGAAAGATGATGCAGTGCTGGGCGGATTACATCGACCGCGTTGCGGCGGACGCCATGCGACATTCAATATCTTGACGCTGGAGCGGCCGTATCTCGCCGCGAGCGTTTTCGGGGGATTGCCTTCTATGGACGTTGAGATATCTTGGCTCCAGTGAGAGCTCAAGAGGAGTACAGATGACTACCGATACCAACTCGCGCGACCGGATGATCAAGCTGCCGGAAGTGATCAGCATGACCGGGCTATCGCGATCGAGCATTTATCTGCTGATTAAGAAGGGCAATTTCCCGCCCCAGATCAAGCTGTCGACCAGATCTTCGGGATGGCTTTGGAGAGAAATAGACAGTTGGCTGGAATCGAGGCCCAGAGGGTCGCAGAATTAAGCGGTGCGGCTCGCTCGGCGAGTATGGTGAAACCCGCTCGACTGTATTTTGTGCTGCCGGAGTCTTCGCGGCGCTCCACTCCGTGAACGTCCGGACGAGCACTGGGCAGTTTGGTAAATGTATCGATTTTAGGCGTTTTATGTTTTCAAGATAAAACGCCTAAACTGCATACAGATAGCTTTATGAGGGGGCCATACGCTTGGGCGCAGGAGAAGGCTCTCCGACGAGGTGGCAGAGCGGTTATGCGACGGCCTGCGAAAGTCAGAAAATCGACTTATTGCCGGATAAGACTAATTTTGCGAGCTCAGCTCTATGCGAGACGGGCCAACGCCATCATTTGTCGACCGACACTAAACGACGACTCAACTTAATACAGCCAGTTAGCGGGCACTTAGTGCTTCCAATCCTCTTTTTGGCAGTGATACTCGAAGTCCGATCATCGACTATCAAGGAGCGGATCATGAACGAGCAAGCCAACATCAGCCTGCTTAAACAGGCGTACGACGCCTACGGCAGGGGCGACATCCAGAGCCTGCTAGGCAGGGTTGCGAAGGATATCGACTGGGAGCTGCCCGAAGTGAAAGGCATCCCGTTCACTGGCAAACGCCACGGCATAAACCAGGTGGCCGACTTCTTCCGCATCCTGGCCGAGTGCCAGAAACCGCGCGGATTCAAGCCGGACCGCTTCCTCGCCCAGGATGACCAGGTGGTCGTGTTGGGTCACGCCACGTTCGCCGTCAAGGCCACCGGCGCCGAGTTCAGCGGCGACTGGTGCCATATCTTCCGTATCGCCGGCGGCAAGATCGCCAGCTTCAAGGAATACTACGACACCCACCAGCCCGCGCAGGCCTAACAGCCGCGGGGCGCCGGGGCCGGCACGGGCGCCACGCGTCCGTCCGTCCATTGACCATCGTCTTACACCTGTGCGGCCGCGCTTCCCCGGCGCGGCCGCGATGCCTTCAGAACACGTCGCGGAGCGCCAGGAACGACGCGTCGAACTCCGCGCGCAGCCACGCCCGCAGCGCATGGATCGCGGGCCAGTCCTGCAGGACAGCCGGGTAGACCAGCCGATGGGATGACGCGGCGTCGCTCTCGAACGCGACGTCGAACAGCCGCACGAGCCGTCCCGCCCGCAACGCATCGGCGGCGAGCACGTCGTCCGTCAGCGCGAGCCCCAATCCCTGTTCCGCGGCCTGCAGCATGAGACTCAGGTCGTTGAACCGCGCGACCGTCGTCACGCGCGTGTCCACGCCGGCCGCGGCGAACCAGCCGGCCCACAGGTCCGGGTCGCCGAGCAGGGCTTCCGCGGCAACGGCCGCGGGCGCCTGGCCGTCCAGGCGGCGCGCGGCTACCGGCGAGCCGGTCGCGATCAGCCACGCCGGGCGGTCGTGCAGCGATTCCGCGACGAGGCCCGGCCAGGGGCCGTTCCCGGTGCGGATGCCTGCATGGAAGCCTTCGCGCAGCAGGTCGACGATCCCGTTCGACGTCTCGATGTCCAGGCGGATGTCGGGATGGCGCGCAGTCCAGTTGCCCAGACGCGGCATGAACCACCGTTGTGCGAACGACGGGATCATCGTGATGCGCAGTGTCCGGTCTTCCATCCGGGCCGCGATGCCGGCCGCGTGCACGCTCTCGCGGATGGTGTCGAGGGCGGGCGCCACGCCATCCAGCAAGGCCTTGCCCGCTGCATTCAGCAGGATGCCGCGGCCGACGCGGTCGAAGACCTGGAAGCCGAGCCGTGCCTCCAGTCCGGCGATCTGCTGGCTGACCGCGCTGTGCGTCAAGCCGAGCGATTCTGCCGCAAGCCGGAAATTCTGCAGCCCGGCGGCGGCGATGAACGTGGGCAGGTAGCTGAGAGGGATCCTGGACATTGGTTAGTTTTTCTTACCGTAATCCCGTATTTATATCGCTTTTTTGTCCTTGTCGCAGCGGGTAAGCTTGCACCTCGATTAATATGTAGCGGTAGCCTCAAGGCCGAGGGCGACGACGAAGGGGATTCGGTGACGAAACCGTGTTTATCGACCTTGTCCAATCTTCGACGACCGCGATCTGAGTATGCCGTCAGCTTCCGGGGCATTTCCGGCCCTGCGTATCTTCGGCACCGCAATCGCGCATAACAAAGCAAAAACAGACATCGTCGCCACGAAGCCGATCGCTAGCTGGAAAGCCGCAGGCGACGGGTAGGTAGCCCCCGATGGTGCCACGACTATCGAGGAGCCCAACAACAGCGAAACAAGCTGCGCGCCAACGCCCAAGCCAAGTGCCCGTACCAGATAAGCACAGCCCGTGGCCTGCCCGGTTTCGGTGGCTGGCGTTCCCTCCATGATTACCGCTGGCGTGGCCACGAACATGATGGTGGCACCCATTGAGGAGACAGTCAGGCAGCCGATCACGAGCGCCAGGCTGCCATGGAAAAAGTACAGTGTGACCCACGCGATCGCAAGAAGCAGCGCGCCGCAGATGCCGCACAGGCGGCCGCTCAAGCGCTCCGCGACCTTGCCGCCGATGGGAGCAGCAATCACGCCCGCTGCATTGCCGGGAAGCTTGGCTACGCCAGCGAACGCTCCGCTAAGCCCGAGCCCGATACCGGTCCACACTGGCTGCTGCATCAACGACAAAATAAGGTAGGCCATCTGCAGTCCACCGCAACCGAGGAGAAAAAATGACACGGTCGTGAACATGAATCGGCGGTCACGGAACCGCCGTACGTTAATGAGCGGATCGGTATGACGCAGCTCGTACCCTACCCAGAACACCATCACGGCAATGCCGAGGCCGATGAACCCGAACGTAACTGGCGAACGCCAACCGTGGTAGCGGCTTATCGTGATGCCAATCAGGACACTGGCAACGCCGAGTGCCAAGCCAATGGCGCCGACATAATCGATGCGCGCGGTCTTGCTGGAGGGGGCGGTGTCCCCGGGCAGGACGAAGCGATTCGCGATCGCGGCGACGGCGGGGAGGATGGTGCTGACGTAGAAGATCCAGTTCCAATGGCCGATATCCGCGAAATATCCGCCAATGATGAAGCCGAAGCCGCCGCTGACGGAGTAGGCACCGACTACGAGCCCGGTACCGAAAGCGGCGCGGCCCGGCGCCGCGATCGACCGGATGATGGCGAAGCTGAGCGGCAGTACCGCGCCAGAGGCGCCCTGCAGGCACCGGCCCGCGATAATCCAAATGAGGTCTCTCGATAGGGCGCTCATCAATGAGCCGGCGACGCTAGCGAGCAAAACGGCTTCCAGGACCCGGCGGCGCCCAAAGATGTCGCCAAGGCGTCCTCCGATGGCGGCAGCGACTGCCTGGACGAGGACAAAGCCCGCGACGAGCCAACCGACCATTGCGGGGTCACCGTGGACCCGAGTAACGGTGGGCAAAGCGCCATAGATCATGCTGGCTTCGAGAGAGCACACGAAGTCGGTCGCCATCAGGGCGAATACGATCGGGAAAAAGCTCGCGTTCGTTTTAGTGATCATCGCTGCGTCAGGTCGGTAAGATAAATGTGGCAGGCGAGCATGCAGAATCGCGAAGTCACGATGCAAATTCGTCGCGTGGCAGTGTTTCTACCGTTGGTCATAAGGTTTGCCTCATCTTGTGTCATGGGTTGTCAGGGCCCACGCAAGTCCAGTTGCCGGCCACCTTGCTGTCGCCGTGCCCGTTGAACCGGGCCGCGGCCGGATAGGGGCAAAGCGGCCGTTGCGCGGAGACTCCCTTGGCGGGGTCGTTATCCATGTAGTACGTCGCGATGATCTGTTCCGGGGTCTCGCCTCGCTCCACCCAGCGCGCCAGGGCTGCGGTGACGTCACGGGCTGCTTCTGGAACGGGCGCGGCAAACCCATACGGACCTCCGATCGCATTTGCCCCGTTCCCTCCGCCACAGTGGTCCATGCCAGGTGCAAGGAACAACCTGTAAAAGGACTTGGTGTTGTCGATGCCGCCCATCCGGTCAGCGACCCGGTCGAAGTATTGGATCGTGCCCCCTGCCGGGACGGCGTCATCGGTCCAGCCCTGATAGGCGATGATCTTCCCGCCGCGCGCCTTGAACGTGGCGAGATCGGTATCGACCGCGTCCCATGCCGGGCCGAGCTTCATGCGCGCTTGCCGATAAACGATCAGGGGGGCCAGCGTTCGGGGCTCCCAATTTATATGCTCGAACAGCAAATCGCGCGCTCTGTTCACAAACCCGAGGTAGGTGGTCGTTCCTACGCCGGGGCTGTCCTCGGAGCCCATGATCGCGCGGCTCCAGTTCAATTCTGATCCACGCGGGTAGCCGGGGTAGAGCGATGTGCCGCCGGCGTCGACCGGACCGGAATAGATTTTCCGGGCGCTGGCCACCTGTTCCGCAGTCAGGCACCGCTCGGCGTTGTCTGCCGTGCATTGCAGACGAGCCGGATCAAAGGTGCATCTACCCGGATCGTCGAGTATGCCATCCGTGGCAGTGCAGCTGGCCAGTACCGATCGATGCAACAGTTCCAGCTTGGCCGGCGAGATCCAGGCGTCTCGCGTGCGGACCGCCTGGGTCGTCCATAGGTACAAGGCTAGACGTGCTGACAGGTTCCAGCCCATTGCCCCGGCAATGACCCCATCGTAGTCGGCGGGGAAGCGTTGAGCCTCCATCATGGCAGAGCCACCGCCCTTGGAACAGCCGATGAAGTAGGAAAACCTGGGTCCCCTGCCGTAGTACGCGGCGATGATGGTCTTTGTCGCCACTGCGGTTGCATGCACCGCGCGCCAGCCCCAGTCGGCCAATCTTTCGGGGTGGCCACGCGCCCATTCCGAAGGTTCCGGCCCTATGTGTCCGTTATCCGTGGTCGAAGCTGCGTAACCAGCGCGTAGCGCACGCTCGGTCGGTTCGTAGAACATCGAGCCAACGTAGCCGCCTGGCGCATTGCCCAGATAGTTCCCGTTCCAAGTTTTGACCGGTGGAAGCCAGACTTCGAAGTAGATGTTCGAATCGGCGGCAGGCCTGACCAGGACCCGTGCCCGGCAGAAGGGTGCGGTCACGGAGACACGTCCGGAACCCATGCCAGTGATCGAGAAAGGTGGTTTGATGTCATTCGTTTCGACGACGAGTGCACCGGCGAAGGTCTGTCCGCTCAGGTCCTGGCAGTTCGCTGGCCGTGCGATCGTCGGGAGCATGGCGCAGACCATGGCAATTCCGCACACGATCGCGCCAGTGACAAGTTCGGGTGATCGTGTGTCGATGTCATTTGAACTCATTGTGGGGGACCGTGTTTGAATTCATCATGAGCCGGTTCGTGGTAACACCGTGGTAAGGACCGCTTACGCCGGCGGGAGCAGGCGCACCCAGCGGGTTGGCGGAATTAGAGATTCATCCCCACCTCGATGCCAAACCTGCGGGGCGAACCAGGAATATAGGCGAACCCCCGAAACCCGGTCTTTGCGTCCGTCAGATTAGTTCCCCACAAGCGCACGTTCCATTTGTCGCCAGGCGCGGACCAGACTACGGATGCATTGAGCACATGCTGGGGATCGACAAAGGTCGATCCATTTGGATCGATGAAGTAGCGCGACGAGTAGCCGTCCCCGACGTTGATTTCCGTCTTGCCGCCGAGCGCAGTGGTGCTGTATTGGACGCCCAACGTCGCTGCCACCTTGGCGGCAAAAATCATGCGATAGCCGGTGAGATCGCAGACCAGATTGACGGTGCCGCCTTTGACCGTACTCGGCGTTCCCTTGCAGTTGGCGGGAATGGTGGTCAATGGCGACGGTAATACCGCCGAGGCATTCGGAAAGCTCGTGTACTTCGCGACAGGCATCCACTCGAGGCCGCCCTTCAGCGACCAGTGTTCCGACAGGCTGGCATCGAAATCGACGTCCATGCCGGCGGTCTTGGCTTTCGCCGCGTTGAACAGGATGACGTTGCCGGCCTGGTTGGAGCGGAGCTGGATGTTGCTCGATTTTTGATAGAACAAGGCCGTATTCAGGCGCAGGCGATCGAACAGCATGCTCTTGAAGCCGGTTTCCACACCGTCGACGATTTCCGGCTTCACCGGCGGGTTCGTGACCGAGGTGATGTTGTACTGGCCGGCCTTGAATCCGCGGTTTGCGGCCGCGTAGAGCAGGATCTTCCTGGTCAGGTCGTGGTCGATGGCGGCGCGCCACGTCAACTGTTTATACGTCGTGCTCGGTGCCAGTCCCGCCGACGTCTGGCCCGTGACTGTATTCCTGCCCGTGAACGTCAATTTGTCGGAGGTGTACCGCAGGCCACCTGTGACGCGGGTGGAAGGGGTGATCGCATAGGTCGCTTGCGCGAATTCGGCCAGGGCATCGCTCGTGACGCGTCCGATGGTGTTCGAGATCAGGGCCTCGTCCGCGTAGACGGCAAACGTCGAATCGGTGCGCTCGTATTCATACGACAGGCCGGCGATCCATTTGAGAGGGCCGTTGCCGGTGGACGAGATCTGCAGGTCATCGCCGTTCGCGATGATCCTGGTGGGCGCCGTAATATGCTGGTCGGGCTGGTTGTTCGGATTGGGACGTCCGGCGTGGCCGCTGCCCTGCAGGTCCTTGAACAGGGTTTCGGATGACAAGCCGTGCAGCAGGTTCGAGACTTCGGCCCATCCCAGGTCGTGGGTGACCTTCAGGGACAGCAGCTTGGTGTCGACCTTGCTGTGGGGATCATAGCGCAGGCGGACCTTGTCTTCGCCGAGATAGGTGGTGACGCCATCGTTTGCCGTGTAGCCGGGGAGCGGGCCGTTGACGACGCCGCGCACGTCGCGCGAAGAGAGCCGGGCCGCGTTCAACAGGACGGTCGTGTCGTCGTTCGGCGTCCAGCGGATTTTCGATTGCATCGAGTAGCTGCGCTCTTTCAGGAGGTCGTTGCCCGTGTAGACATTGGTGATCTCACCTTGCGACTGGGTCCGGCCCTTGAACGAGAAATTTGCAGCCACGGTGTCGCCGAGGGCACCGGTTGCGTAGACGGCGCCATTCACCGTGCCGAAATTGCCGTAGCCGAGTTGGGCGCTGCCGCTCGACCTGGAACTGGGATCCTTCGTGGCCACCTGGATGATGCCGCCTGACGCGTTGCGGCCGAACAGGGAGCCTTGCGGACCCTTTAGCAGGGCAATCTGGGAAACCGCGGGAAGATCGAACAGGCCGAGGCGTGCGATGCCGATATAGATGCCGTCGAGGTAGGTCGAGATGGGGTTGACGATGCCGGGAGCGCCGGAATTCTGGCCGGTGCCGCGCAAGTACACCAGCCCGGACCCCGCGCTGTTCCCGACCTTCAGGCCAGGGAGGAGCGCGGGCAGGTCTTCCATGCCTGTGATGTGTTGTGCCTCCAGGTTCTTTTCAGTGATCACGCTGATGGCGATCGGAACTTTTTGGGCGTTCTCGGATCGCTTCTGCGCCGTGACGACGACCTCCTCGATCTTGCCTGCCTCCGCAGGTACGGGGATCGGCGCGGCAGGCGTGGCCGGTGCATCGGAGGCAGGCACTTGCGGCTGGTCGACTACCTGGCTGTCCGGTTCGCCCGCGAAGACGGCTGTCGGTGCGCCGAGCACGATGAGGCCGACGCAGATCGTTTTCACATTACTCATGGACTATGTCTCCTGTGTACTGCTGCTTCATCGGTTCCGGGCACGGTGCCCGTCGCGGCAGCATTGGTGGGGAGACGATAGCGCCCGCATAATTCGAAGTCCTGAAGGAGTTGCGAAGATATCCGAAACTTGTCCGAATCGCGGCAAGGGGTAGGGCGGGGCGATTGATCGCTGCAGAGAATACCGTGAGGCGCACCGGCGGACGGGCGCCGCTCCGGTCAAGCCTTGGGATCCTTCATGCCCGCCTGCGCGAGCAGGACGCGGAGCGCGTTGGCCCAGCCGGGATTGTGATGCCGCAGCAGGTCGAAGATATCGTAGGCGGGGCGCTCGAGGCCCTGGATCTGGGCCACGCACTCCCGTGCAGCGTTTACGTTGCCGAGTTGTACGTAACAGCACGCCAGCGTTTCCAGGGTCGATCGCAATTGCGGCCGGATCTTGAGCGATTTGAGCACCGTCTCATGCGCACTGTCGGCCTTGTCGGCAAGCAGTTGGGCAAGCGCGAGCGTATTAAGCCAGATGAAGTTTTGCGGATCGAATGGATTCAGTTGCAAGCCTTGCTCGAGAGGTTTGATCGCCTGCGATGCGGACCCTGCACACAGGCGTGCGAGTCCCAGCACGAGATAGCCGAGGGCGAAACTCGGACTGAGCTCAAGGGCTTTTTCTGCGGCGCGCACCGCCTGGTCGAACAGCCCGGCGTACGTGCTCGCGATGGCGAGCGCGTAGTGGGCGTAGGGATTCTTCTCGTCGAGCTGGACGGCGGATAAAGCCGCGTCGAGGGCTTCGGCACGATCGCTCTCGGGATCGTCACTCCAGCCGTACGCGACCAGGCCTGCGTTGACCCGGGCGAGCCAGAGGTTCGCTTCCGGCAGATCGGGATCGATCTCGCGCGCTTTTCGGAACAGTTCGCGGGCACGTACATGCGCGGCACGGGTGATCTTGTGGAAAAACCACGCGCCTTGATAGACCAGATCGGTGCTGTCCGCGTCGCTCGCGTGGCGCCGTCTCGCCGCGATATCCGATTCGCTCTTCAGCAGCTCCGGCTCGATGGCGCCGGCGACCTGTTCGGCGATCTGGTCCTGAATGCCGAACACATCGCCGAGCTGCACGTCATAGCGGTCCGCCCATAACTGATGCCCGGTCTGTGCATCGCTGAGCTGGGCCGAGACACGAATCTGCGGACCGGACTTGCGTACGCTGCCCGTCAGCAGGTAGCCCACGTCGAGTTGATGGGCGATCTCCTTGATGTCGATGGCCGCACCCTTGAACCGGAAGCTCGAATGACGAGTCACGACGGAAAACCAGCGGAACCGCGATAGCGCACCGATGATGTTTTCGGTAATGCCGTCGGCGAAATATTCCTGCTCGGGGTCGCCGATCTGGTTGGAAAACGGGAGTACGGCGATCGACGGCTTCCGGCCGGCCTGGCGCGGCTCGCGCGTGCCGGCTGTCACGGCATTCTGGTCTTCCATCACCACCGGTTGCGAAAAGCGATAGCCGACCCTGGGCACGGTAGCGATCCAGTCCGTTCCCTCCTTGGTCGAGCCCAGGCTTTTCCTGAGATTGGCGATTTGGACGGAAAGATTACTTTCCTCGACAACGACACCCGGCCACGCGGCATCCATCAGTTCGGCCTTGGTGACGATGCGGCCATTCGTCTTGAGGAGCGCATGGAGGATCGCAAGTCCGCGGTGTCCTAAAGGAAGTGGCGCGCCCTCGCTCGTGAGCGCATTGCGGCCCACGTCGTACACGAACGACCCGAAAACAAATCTGCGTACCAACATATTCATGATCGGGACAAGCCGCGCAGCCCACCGGCTGTTCGGACTCCCTTCGGAAGTTTTCGCAACTGTTTCATGACATCCCTTCGGCTATGCCGGACCATGCCGTTCGTGTGCTCGTCGGCACGAAGCTCGCATCGACATGGGATGCAAGGTACCCGACGCGAGCCGGATTGCAAAGCGGAATCGCAGTATAAGCCATCGCCTGCAGGTCGTGGCGGTTCCTCGGCGTCGAATGTGGAGCGAGCTTCGCCAGGAATCTCCTTGAGCTTCGCATTTCGATCAGGGACACCGGGCGATCGATGGTTGATGCCAACGCATGTATTCGCGTCAGCGCGATAAAGAAAAACGGAAGAGGACAGGATGTTTGATCTGAGCGAAACGGTAAGTCGTGTGGAAAGCTGCAGTGTGGCGGTGGCGCGCCGCGTGGCAGCCATGTTGGACCTGGATCCGGGTGATATCGTCGAAGGTTCGCCACTGCCGCGCGGCTGGCATTTCGTGCTGCTGGGGGCCGATACGCGCCGTTCGGCCCTACGCAGCGACGGATTTCCGGGGCTCGGCGTCCCAATGCCGGACCTGGGCCTGCCGCGCCTCGTGCTGGGCGGACGCAACGTCTCCTACCTGAAGGGAATCGCAATCGGTTCGGAAGTCATGCGCACGAGTTGCATCCAGAGCGTCAAGCCCAAGACGACCAGCAACGGCCCGATGGCGATCGCGACGATCCTGCACGAGATGCGCACACTGCCCGATCTCGAACTGGCGATCTCGGAGACGCAAACGTATCTCCTCCTGCCCGCACGCGAAGGCGTCGCCATCGATGACGAGGCCGCGGCGCCGGTGACGGTATCGGACGACTGGTCGCGGACGGTCGTTCCCGATGAGACCCTGATCTTCCAGTTTTCGGCGCTGGGCTTCAATTCGCACAAGATTCACCTCGACAAGGCTTATGCGCGGGACGTGGAGGGCTATCCGGACCTGGTGGTCAACGGCGGCCTCGCGACCTTGCTGCTGACCGAATTCATGCGCAGGGACCTGTGCGTCGCGCCAACGCTGCTGCAGGCACGCCATGTCGCACCGCTGTTCTGCGGCCGCCCGATGACGCTGGCCGCGCATCGTGAAGGGGAGACCTGGCGGGTGCGGGCATTCGACGACCGGGGGCGCCTGGCCATCGACATGAAAGTCGACGCAGGGTGACGACGGCGCATGCGGTTCGGACCCCCTTCGGAACTTTTCGCAACTGTTTCATGACATCACCGGGGCTAGGCGCGAGGATGTTGTTGTCGAGCCCAGGACGCGAACGATGCGCTTGCGCAGGACCACCGGCGGCTTGTGGCCGACGCGTCGACGTTTGACGGGCGCCAGCGGCCACGTCGCTATTTTTTAAGTACAGGACCACTCATTTCATTCCAGGAGCTGCCATGAAATTCCATTTTCACCACATGAATCTGTGTACCGACAGCCTGCCCAGGCTGACGCAGTTCTACAAGACGCTGTTCGATCTCGGCACCATCCATGACGAAGAGCACACCCGGGTCAACTTCGATCGCAACTCGAACGGCTACTCCGGGGACGTCGATTTCCTGACTGACGGTGCGATCGAATTCCACTGGGCCGAGCGCGATCTCGACACGGGGTTCAAGCTGAACCAGATCATCAATCCCATGGCGCGTGGCCATTTTTGCTTCCGCACGGACGACATCAAGGGCTTCATGCGCAGGTGCGACGAACGCGGCATCAAGTACTCGGATTACGGCAAGTGGGCCATCGCCGGCTGGTACCAGGTGTTTCTTCAGGACCCCGACGGCAACGTCATCGAAGTCCATCAACCCAATATGTAACGATCGTCGCGCGCCAGCCATGCCGAGTCGCGCACCGCCGTCCCATGTACTGAAAAGTCCCATGTCGAATTCTTCGAGCGAACGGAAGAGGATCAACCTGCGCACTTTGGTCCATGAGCTTGCGCTGCGCGATATCGGCTGTGCCGGTGTGTCGAAGCTGCTCGGCTGCTCGGCGTCGGCATCGCGCTATTACCTCGCCGAGTTGCGTGGGGCCGGCCTGGTTGCGTTGCGCAAGGCCCGGCACGACAGCGATGCCTGTGACCGCAACGTCTATACGCTGTGTGCGGATCCGGCAGCGGTACGACACTTCCTCGACGGCCTCACCGAACCGGCCCCCACGACCGGCCTGCGGCGCAAGGACTGCGCACAGGTCGACAGGCGTTGGCGCAGCGTCGACCCCGCCGGCGGCGAGACGGGAAGTGCCGCGCGCCGTGACCCGCTGGTGGCGGCGCTCTTCGGCACGGCCAAAACACCTGACGCTGCGTCGCCGGCGTCATGAAACCGGCGTGTGGGCAGTTGCTGCGCCCCGGCGCAGCGCGCGAGCCCATGGTGCCGCGGCTCCACCATCCATACAAACGTAAGGCGTAGTTAAACGCCTGCAGCCAATTGAATCAGGCCAGTCCTGGCGGGATTCGCACAAGAGGAGATCAACAAAATGAGAACAACATCCGGCAACGTCAAGGTCGCACAGCCTGCGCCGAACGTATTCAGACACCGCTCTGCGATTCTGCTCGCCAGCCTGGTCAGTGCGGGAGTATTCGCGCAGGAAGTGCCCGGGCAGGCCAAGCCGGGACCGGTCGCGGACAGCCCTGCCGGTGATGCCACGCCCTCGATCGTCGTGACGGGCACTCGAGTGACGCGCGCAGGCTATACGGCGCCCACGCCCCTGACGGTGGTCGGTGAAGAATTCCTCGTCGATCGCGCGCCATCGGTACTGATCGAAGCGATTTCGCTGCTGCCTGCGGCGCGTAACACGGCGACGCCAATGACCGGCGGCCAGGCCATCGGTGGTACAGGCGGCGGCAGCTTCCTCAACCTGCGCGGGCTGGGAGCGAATCGTACCTTGGTCCTGGTTAACGGCGAGCGCATGACGCCGACGACGAACATCGGGACGGTCGACATCGCCGTGCTGCCGCAATTGCTCGTGAAACGTATCGACATCGTGACGGGCGGCGCATCGGCCGCGTACGGTTCGGATGCCGTCGCAGGCGTCGCCAACATCGTGCTGGACACCAGGCTGAATGGTTTGAAAACAAACGTGGAAGCCGGTATTTCTTCCCACTCCGATGGCGGGACGCAGAAAGCCGGCCTGGCATGGGGTGGCGACCTCGGCGACCGAGCCCACCTTGTCCTGGGTATCGAGGGCTACAAGTCGGAAGCGGTCCCTGTCTCCAGCAGGAACGACCTGTATTACGCGGTGGGCACGATTCCCAATTCGAACTACACGCCAACGAACGGGCAAAAACCGCTCGTCGTCGCGCCTTATGTTTACTACAACAACATGACGTTCGGCGGCCTGATCACCGGTGGCCCCCTCGCGAATACCCAGTTTCTTCCAGGCGGCGCGACAGCGCCGTATCAACCGTGCGGGCCTGTCGTCGGCGTCAACGTCGTTTGCCCGCGCCAACGGAACGATCTGGCCTTCTTTCAACGGGTCGCAGACCTGACTGCACCGCAGAAGCGGTATTCAGGTTACGCGAACCTGTCGTTCGACGTATCGCCGGACGTGAAAGTGCACGGGGATTTCCTCTACGGCGAAAGCAAGACGAATTTCCATTCGGTGCCGCCCGCCACGGTCCTCCTCGGCGCATTCAACATCCAGCGCGATAATGCATATCTTCCTGCTGGCGTAGCGACGCAAATGGACGCCGCCGGCGTCAAATCGTTCCCGCTCGGTCGTTTTTCGGCGGAGTTCGGGAGCAGTGAATTTACGCGTTTCTCGAACGTGTATCGAGGCAGCCTGGGTGTCGACATGAGCCTTGCCGGCAGCTGGAAAGCAACCGCATACACCGCCTACGGCGAGAGCAACTATAACTGGCGCTACGACAACGCGGACATCCCGGCAAACTTCAACAGGGCGGTCGATGCGGTCGTCAATCCTGCCAACGGCCAGATCGTGTGCCGCTCCACCTTGTCGAATCCAGGCAATGGATGTGTGCCGATCAATCTGTTCGGCGAAGGGGCGCCGAACCTGGCCGCCAAGGCATATGCCTATGGTACCGGACTGACTTACCTCCATTTGAATGAGTTCAACGCGGGCGGACGCGTATCCGGAGAGCCGTTTTCAACCTGGGCTGGCGCGGTGTCCGTGGCTGCCGGCGCCGAATATCGGTCGACGAAGGAAGACCAGACCGTCGACGCGATCCAGGCCGCGCGCGGTTTTGCCTACAACAACCAGCAACCGCTGAGCGGGAAGATGCAAGTCCGGGAAGCGTTTCTCGAGACCGTTGTTCCGCTCGGCGCAGGACTGCCGATGATGAAGTCCCTCGAGGTGAACGGCGCAGTCCGCAAGACCAATTACAGCACGTCCGGCGATGCGACGACCTGGAAATTCGGCGGTACGTACGAACCGAACTCGAGCGTTCGCTTCCGTGCGGTCCGGTCGCGCGACATTCGCGCACCGAACATCCTCGAACTGAACTCGCGACTCATCAGTGCTGGCGCAGGAACGACGGTCATCGATCCGCGCACGAAGACGCAGGTGAATGCCGCCGCGTTCTCCAGCGGTAATCCGTCACTGCAAGCGGAGGTCGCGATCACGTCGTCGGCCGGCATCGTCCTGCAACCTGCCTTTCTTCCAAAATTCAACTTGTCGCTGGACTACTACGCCATCAACCTGACGAAAGCGATCCAGACGCTCACGGCCCAGCAAACGGTGGACCAGTGCCAGGCCGGGAACGCGTCTATCTGCGGATTCATCACGCGCGATACAGGCGGCGCCATCACGTCGATCGTCGCCCCGTATGCCAACCTTGCAACGATCACCACGAACGGCCTCGACCTCGAAAGCTCGTACCGATTCGACCTTGGCGCGGCCGGCAAGCTCGAGGTTCGCGGGCTGGCGAACTTCGTGAGGGAGTACGCCGTCGACCTTGGGACCGGCAAGGTGAATTACGCGGGCGACGTCCTGTCGTACAACATTCCCAAGCTGGGCTGGGATATCGGCGCCCGCTATCGCAACGGGGACACGACGGTCAGCGCCAATGCCAGCGGCCTGGGGCCGGCCAAATACAGTATCGCCAGCGCGTCTTTAATTCAGAACAATAGTCTGCCTGGCGTCTGGTACCTGGGGGCGGGGATCGAGCAACGGATCAAACGTGGCGAAGGCGAGTGGACCGTCTATGTGAGAGCTGACAATATTCTCAACAAGAAACCGCCAATGGCTTTCCCGACGCAGGCCGGCAGCTATGACCGCATCGGACCTTATTTCAAACTGGGGGTCCGGTTCTCGATGTGAACGCCATCCCGGACCGGTTCCGGCGAGACGCCGGTATCCGGGAAGGGGTTGTGGCAAGACCGGTTCGCCGTCGGCACCGGTCCATCTGAAGAAGGGGAGTGTATGCGGATTCGTAAGAATGCGGTCAAAGTCGCGGCTGCGGCATCGGCCGGACTTGTCCTTGGCCTGGTCGCACAATCCACGGCGCACGCGAACGATGCGGCCATCGACGCTTGTGAGGCCCTTGGTCCTGTCGTCGTGGCCGGGGCGCGCATCGTGTCAGCCAACGCAGTTGCGGCTGGTCGATTTGTGCCGACCGGGACCGGAGCCGGTGGCGACGTAAGGCAGAGGGCGGTGACATTGCCCGGGTTTTGCAGGGTGCAGGCCCGGGCCGCGCCGACGCCGGAATCGGATATCGGCATCGAAATCTGGTTGCCGCTGAAGGGCTGGAACGGCCGCTTCCTTGGCACCGGCAACGGCGGCGGTGCGGGTTCGATCGCCTACGGCATGGGCATGATCGAAGGGCTGAAGCGTGGGTTCGCGGTCGCCAACACGGACATGGGAGTGGCGCCGGATATCGCGCTGGCGGACGGTTACCCGGAGCGATGGCGCGACTTCGGGCATCGCGCAACACACGAGATGACGCGGGTCGCGAAAGCACTGGTGCGCAAGTACTATGAGGTCACTGCGTTCCGGTCGTATTTCGAGGGATGCTCTACTGGCGGACAACAGGCCCTCGTGACGGCGCAGCGGTACCCGGACGATTACGACGGCATCCTGGCCGGCGCCCCGGGCAACAACCGGACACACAGTTCCAGCTATTTCCTGTGGAATTACCAAGCCATGAATGCGACGCCCGAGAGCAGGCTGTCGGCTGCGCAATGGTCGATGGTGTCGCACGCTGTGCTCACTGCTTGTGCGGGCAAGGACGGAGGCGCGCCCGGCGACCAATTCCTCACCGATCCGCGTCGTTGTAACTTCGATCCTGCGGCGCTTCCGCAATGTCAGGCCCATACCGTGTCCGACCAGTGCATTACCCAGCCCCAGCTGGCAGCGCTACGCCGGCTGTACGCTGGACCCGTCAATCCAAATACCGGCGAGCGCATCTATCCAGGCCTCACGCCGGGCAGCGAAGAGTTGCCGCTCGGACCCGCACGGTTCAGCGACCGCAGTCTAGTGTCGCGTTTGTTCGTGATGCGCTGGGGACTCGGTGATGCGTTTTCTCCTGACGGGTTCGATTTCGACCGTGACATGGATCGGGTCGACGCGCGCCTGGCATCGTCGCTGAACGCGAATGATAGCGACCTGAACAATTTTGCTCTGCATGGCGGCAAGCTGATGCTGTATTCGGGACTTGCCGACCCGGGCGTACCGTTCCAGGACGTCGTCCAATATTACGATCGCGTCCTCTCCACCAGCGCAGTCGCTGGCGGTCGGGACTTTGCACGGCTGTTTCTCATTCCCGGAATGGGGCACTGCGTTGGTGGTCCCGGCGCAACCGACATCGGGCAGCCGTTCAGCTCAAGCGTTCCTCCGCGTACCGAGGGCGACGCCCTGATGGCGCTCGTCGCGTGGACGGAAGGCGGTGTGGCGCCCGAGCAGATCATCGCTCGAAAAGCCGGAGGCAGCGATGCGCGGGCAGAAGAGCGGCCGGTTTGCGCCTATCCCGCGTTCCCGGAATATCGACAAGGAGAGGTCTCGAAGCATGACAGTTTTGTCTGTGCCCGGCACGAACAAGGAAGCAGGCAAGTGCCGGCGGCGCGTTATCTGAACTGACGATGTCGCGACGCGCCTGTTGCAGGGAACTGTGTAGGCGGACGTTCCCTGTGACCGGACTCACGGCGACGCCGTATTATCTTTTATTCGTTTTTTCGACGGCGGTGTGATAACCCGTGAAGAGCGACTTATACATATTCTTGATCAGATGGACATCATGTGTAATCAAAATCATGTTCGTGCCTGATTCAATCTGCGCCGGCGCCTCCGCCGGGTCCACGCACAGTCGCAGGAGTCCCATCCCGGGAAAACTGCGGACGGTCGTGGCCATGTGCTGCAGGAGCTCCAGCACTTTCGGATGATCCCAGCGATCCACGCCGAGTTCCATCGAGAGGTCCCCCGGCCCTATCGCAATCCCAGTCACGCCGTCCACCGCGAGTATCGCCTCGAGGTTTCCCACCCCGACCATATCCTCGACAATCATGATGCAGGCGACGTCCCTGCTGGCCCGCTGGCGCCGGTCGAATTCGTTTCCGTAATGGCGCAGGAACCCCCGGGTGACGCCGGAGCCTCGCGTCCCGAGCGGTTTGTATCTGCACCAGGAAACAAGTTGTTGGGCCTCTTCTGCAGTACTGACGTGCGAAAACAAGAGTCCTGCCGCACCGGCATCCAGCATTCGCGCGACGAGGTTTTCCGATTTCTCGCCGATGCGGACTAGGGCAGGGACGTCGCACAGTTCCGCGGCGACGAGCGCATTCGCCACCGCGGAATAGTCCTTCAAGCCATGTTCAAAGTCCATGAAAAGGAAGTCGGCGCCGGCGCCGGCAATGACTTCGACCAGCATGGGATCAAGGATGTTGACGACCGCGCCAACGAGGACTTCGTTTGCGGCCAGGCGGGATTTGAGATTTGTTGTCATAGCATGAGCGTCAAATGTTTTGTGTGAATGGACACCCGCTGGGTGACGTGATGCGGGTCTTCGGCAGGCGCTGCCAGTGATCGGGCGGCGCCTTTGTCCGGCAGGACGGAAGGGGAACCACGGCGGCGCACCGCCCTGGTCAGTCGGATGCCGCCATGTCGCCCGTGGCGCAGTGCGCGGCCCGAAGATAGAAGCAGCTGGCTGCGAGGAAGGTGACGGCGCATACCGCGAGAGCCCAGCGCAGGGACTCGGCCCCAAGCACTCCTTTCAACTGGTCGCTGGCGACACCGACCGCCAGCGGACCCAGACCGACGCCCGCGACTGCGGAAACCATCAGCATGAATCCGTTGGCGGTTGCCCGGTGCGCGGGCACTGTGAAGCGCTGGAACGCGGCCAGGACGACTCCGCCCCCCGATGTGGCCAGCAGCGTTGCGGCGAAGTAGAAGCCGGACGCCGCAACGAGCGTCGGGCTGAACAGAGAGATGAGAAACAGCGGCGCCGCAAGGCCATATACCGCGGCCGGGAGCCAGAGGTCCCAGTTCCGATTTCGACGGATCAGGTATGCGGCTCCCATTCCTCCGGCAAGCGTGCCCAGAATCCCGCCCACGCCAGTCGTCGCGCCGCTCCACACGCCGGCGGCGCCGAGTGTCGCGCCATGATTGCGGACCAGGAACGCAGGCAGCCACTGGGTGATGCCATAGGTCGCGAAAGAACTTAACGAGATTGCGGTGACGAGATGGCCGACACCGGGCACTTCCAGGACCTTTGCCAATTTGACGCCGGGTGCCTTCGCCGCCTGTTGCTTCTGCCGCGCGCCTTCCCCACGCAGTGCGACGGCGACCAGAAGCGCGACCGGGATACCGATGATACCCACCGCCATGAGCGTCGTGCGCCATCCGTAGACTTGTCCGGCAATACCCGCTCCGGCCATGCCGAGGGCCGTGCCAAGGCGTCCGCCGGCGTGGAAGATACTGATCACCAACGGGCGCTGCCGCGGTGTGAACCGTTCGCTGATGATGGCGAAGCTCGCGGGTAAGCACCCCGCCTCGCCGACGCCCACCAGCAGGCGTGCCATGAACAGCCCGAGGAAGGAGGTGGCCATACCGGACAGCGCGGTCGCGGTGCTCCACAACAGGAAGCAGATGATCAGCAGCTTCACTTTGTTGCTGCTGTCGGCCAGGCGTCCGATCGGCACGCCCAGTACCGCATAGAACAGAGCGAAGGCCAGGCCTGTGATCAGGCCTGCCTGCGTGTCGGAAAACTGCAGCGTCTTCTTGATTGGCTCGATGAGAACCGCGACGGCGACACGGTCCGTGTAGTTGAAGAAGCTGATGACCGTCAGCGCGGCAAGCACCAGGATGGTGGCTTTCGACCATCCGCGCGTGTCCGTCTGCTTGTCGGGCACGAGCGGCAATGGTACGGCCCGGTTTGCGTTCCTTGTCATCATGACCCTCAATTAAAAAAGCCGGGCAACACGGATGTCGAGCTGAGACGGGCGGGTATGCCTGTCCTGGCCGGATGGGCAGCGCTGGCATGACTACGAAGGTGACGGTTAATCCTGATCATTGCGATGAGTCCTCGGTGCGGGTTGATTGGCTTGATGTGAAATTCGCTCCAAAGAATCATGGCCGGCGCGCCAGCACCAGTCATGAAGGAGTTCCAAAAAATTGCGAAGCGCGTCGTTCGATGCCATCCGGGCCAAGGCCGGACGTACCTCATGTCCCCGCCGTTCGCGCACGCCCCGACCCGCGAGCGGTTCGGACCGCATTCGGAACTTTTTGCAACTGCTTCATGACATGCGCCGGCCCATCCGCGACCATCTCGGCTACCAATGCTCTTATCTAGAAACTGAACCAGTATCAATGTTTATGGATGACCGATGAATTTCGAACCATTGAAAGGGATACGCGTGCTCGACTTGACGAGCGTCGTAGTCGGCCCCGTGTGCACGTGGCGGCTGGCGCAGTATGGTGCCAATGTCATCAAGGTCGAAAGCCCGGAGGGGGATCTGATGCGCGGCCTCGGCGGAAGCTCGCCGACCGGCCAGCACTCCGGCGCCTATCTTCACTTCAACCGTGGCAAGCGCAACATCTGCCTCGACCTGAAGAAGGAGGGCGCCCGCCAGGCCGTCGAGCGGCTGGTGGCCATATCCGACGTCATCGTCGCCAACATGCGGCCACAGGCCCTGGAGCGCCTCGGGCTCGACGCCGCATCGATCCGCGCCAGGCATCCGGACAAGGTCTATTGCCTGATCACGGGCTATGGCACGGACGGCCCCTATGCCGGGCAACCGACCTACGACAGCGTCGTGCAGGGAGCAACCGGAATGGCCGGCCTCACGCTGGCGCGTGATGGCACGCCGACCTATGTGCCTTTGCTGATCTGCGATCACGTATCCGGCGAAATCGCCGCTGGCGCGATCCTGGCGGCGCTGATGGAGCGCAAGGCGAGCGGACAAGGGCGCAGCATCGAGGTACCGATGTTCGAGACCATGGCGGCCTTCGTCCTGCAGGAACACCTGGCGCAGCAGAGCTTCGACCCGCCGGTCGGGCCACCCGGCGATCTTAGATTGCTCAGCCCTCACAACAAGCCGGTAGCGACCTCCGACGGCTGGATCTCGTTCACCGTCAACACCGACGCGCAAGTGCGCGCGTTCCTCGAGGTGACGGGCCGTCAGGCCATGCTCGGCGATACCCGCTTCGCGAGCGTCGCGGCGCGTGCGCGCAACGTCGCGGAATGGTTCGAAGTGCGTGGGGCACCGCTGACGGGCAAGAGTACTTCCGAGTGGCTGACTCTCCTGCGCGCCGCCGATATCGCCGCGCAGCCGTGCCATACCTTGGCATCGCTGCAAGATGACCCGCACCTCGAGGCGGTCGGACTGATCCAATCGGAGATGCATCCAACCGAGGGCAAGACCGCCGCGATCCGCTCGACGATCCGCTTCGACGACACCTATCCCGCCCTGCGTGCTTCCGCACGGCCGCAGGGCTGGGATACCTGTGCGATTCTCGAGGAAATCGGTTACGGCGGCGCGGAGATCGAAGCGCTCCTGGCGAGCGGCGGCGCGCGCGCCAATCGTGCAGCCCAGTGAGGCCGAACCGTTCTGCCCACCCGCAACCGTATCGGACTGGGTACTGCCGCCGGGCCGCCAGGCGTGAATCACGTGGTGCGCTGCCTCACGACCATGGCTGAAGCCACCGAACGACATTATGGAAAAAACAATGGAAACGAAACAATCATGCAGCAGCGAAGCCCGGCTGCGCGCCATCGAGGACAGGCTGGATATCCTCAATCTGCTGGCGGGTTCCGCGCTCAGTTCCGACGTGGCGTCCGAAAGCTACTGGCAGTCCATGTTCGCCGATGGCGCCGTCATGGACCGCGGCGGCAACCTGGGCGAGGAGAACCGCGAACGGATCATGGACATCGTGCGCAGCACGAGCCAGGCGCAGGCAATCGAAAGCGGCATGGCGCATGCCATGGCGATGCCGCATGTCCGGATCGATGGTGACCGGGCCGTAGCCACCGGCTACCTGCAGGTAGTGGTACTCGACCCGAACAGTCCCGAAGTCCGCCTGCCCGGAAAAGACGTGCGCAAAGCGCTTGTGACCTATCACCTGACGGTCAACCGGTGGGAGCTGGCGCGGACCGCTGTGGGGTGGCAAGTCACACGCCGCGTCATCCGTCCGATCGCGACGGACGATGCCAGGCAGATGCTGCGCAACGGGATCGAAGCGGGCGACTCAACGCCGGGCACGAGCGAACATGCTCGCGCCTCGACGCTTCAATTTGGAAGATCGGAAAGGGAAACAGATGAGTAAATCAAGTGCACTGCAAGCGTCGATCACGGTAGGCGTGATCGGGGCCGGCGCGATGGGAAGCGGCATCGCGGCGGTCGCGGCCGGGGCCGGGCACCGCGTCCTCCTGCACGATGCCGACCGGCGCGCGATCGAACGCGCGCTCGGTACGCTGGCCACCGAGTTCGACAAGCAGGTCGCCAAAGGGCGCCTGAGTGCGGAAGAACGCAATGCACGCCTCGCCCGGATCCATGCCGCCGACACCATCGATGCGCTCGCGCCTTGCGGCCTCGTCATCGAAGCCATCGTCGAAAAGCTCGACGTCAAGGCTGCGGTGCTCAGGAGTGTCGAAGCGGTCGTCGCGCAAGACGCGATCATCGGGACCAACACATCGTCGATCTCGGTTACCGCGATCGGTGCTCACCTGGCGCGTCCGGCGCGCCTGGTCGGGATGCATTTCTTTAATCCGGCCCAGGTCTTGCCCCTGGTCGAAGTGGTCAGCGGCAAATCGACGGACCCGGCCGTGGCGAACGTGATTTTCGAAACGGCGCGCGCGTGGAACAAGGTGCCGGTTCATTGCGCGTCCACGCCGGGCTTCATCGTGAACCGTGTCGCCCGGCCATTCTACGCGGAAGCGTTGAGGCTCCTGTCGGAAGGCGCGGCCGCGCCCGCGACTATTGATGCGATCCTGCGCGAAGCCGGCGGTTTTCGCATGGGCGCCTTCGAGCTGATGGACATGATCGGTCACGACGTCAACTATGCGGTGACATCGTCGGTCTACGAAGGCTTTTATCAGGATCCGCGCTTCACCCCGTCGCTGCTGCAAAAAGAGCTGGTCGATGCCGGCTGGCTCGGTCGCAAAAGCGGGCGCGGGTTCTATGACTATGCCAATCCTGCGCCGGCCGTGGCGGATGCGGCTCCGCAGACGGCCCCATCGCAGATCGCGGTCGAGGGCGATCTCGACTGCGCCGCCGCGCTGGTCGACCTGGCCGGTCGCGCCGGCATCGGTGTCGAGCGCAACAGCGGTCCGGGCGACAACCTGTGCGTCGCGGGCGTCCGGGTTGCGCTCACGGACGGACGAACCGCGACCGCACGGTCGGCTGAGGCTGGCGCACCATTCGTCCTCTTCGACCTCGCCCTCGACTATGTCGGCTGCACCCGGATCGCGTTGGCGCCTGCCGACCAGGTGACCGGCAACCAGATCGCCGCCGTTGTCGGCTTGTTCCAGAAACTCGGCAAGTCCGTGTCCGTGATCGACGATGCGCCGGGCATGGTTGTCATGCGCACGGTAGCGATGCTGGCCAACGAAGCCGCGGACGCCGTCCATCAAAGGGTCGCGTCGGTGCACGACGTGGACCTGGCAATGCGGAAGGGCGTCAATTATCCGGTCGGGCCGCTGGCATGGGCGGACACGATCGGTGTGCGGACGATCTGTACTGTCCTGGATAACATGTCGGCATTCTACGGTGAAGACCGTTACCGCATCTCACCCCTACTCAGGCGCAGGGCGCTCGCCAACAGCGCCCTGGTCGCAGACTGATCCGAACCATCTGACGCTTGCCCGCTGACGCGCGGGCTCGCCTCCGGGACGAACGCCAGACCGCGTTGCACAAGGCACGTGCGCCGGGCGACATGCGGCTGGCTGCCGCGACTGCGCCCGAGCGCTACCGATACAGCTTAGAAATAGGCGCTCAGACGAACGCCCGCGGTACGCGGCGTTCCCAGGCCGACCGTGGCGGGGAAGCCTGCGAAGGATGCCGAGTAGCTGGTCATGTCAGGCTGGCGTCGCTCATGTGGTAAGCGCTCTGGTTGAACTGCAAGCCATTGCCGTAGTCGCTCAGCACGTACGACGCCGAGTAGCGTGTACCGGCCGTCGCGCTGAGACTGGCGCCTCCATCCAGGAGGAAGCTGTGCGAATAGTGTAGCCCGAGGGTGAACCTGGGCGATTTTTCCAGGCGATAACCGGCCCAGTCGACGGTCGCCGTCGGGTGATAGGACTTGAAGTGAGCGTCCAGATACGTGGCCGAGAAATTAATCTTGTCGTCGCTGCTCGCGAGGTACTTGCCTTCGATCTCGGCACCGGAAACACTGGCCTTGGCGGCATTCACGGTTTGGGACGCATTCGCGCCGGTGAAGGGATCGACGACGATCGCGGTCAGTTGCAGATCCTTGTAGCCGTACTTGAACACATCGGCGTTGACCTGCAGGTGGTTCTCGAGGAATCGGCCTTTGACACCGACTTCAAGCGACGTCAGATGTTCGGGATCGTATTTCAAGAAAGCATTGGTCGACGCGGTACCGTCGTTGAAGCCGCCAGCCTTGTAGCCGGTCGACAGCGTGGCATACGCCATCGTGTTGTGTGCCAAAGCGTAATCGAAGCCGATCCGGCCGGTGGTCTGCGAATAAGAAACAGCCGCGTCGTTCACGCTGCGGAAGAACTCCGGATCGCCAAGAACGGTGTACCCCTTGCGCGACTTGTCGTCGTTGGTCCGGCGCAGTCCAGCCGTCACATTCAACTTCGGCGTGACGCTATAAGTGGCTTCGCCGAAAGCGGCTTTCGACCGCGAAACAGCCGGGTTGGAAAGAAAGATCAGCGCGCCGGCGCCCGGAAAATTGCGAAATTCGCCATCGATGATCGATTGTTCATGGAACCAGTACAACCCGCCGATCGTCCTCCAGGAGCCGAACTTCGAGGCCAGGCGCAATTCGTGCGAGGTCTGGCTGAGGTCCGCATTGGCCAGGGTGTAGGTGCTGGGAACTCCCGCGATCGCTTGACCGACTGCCGAGGTGAATCCGTTAAAGAGGCTGCGATGGGCCCCCAGATAGGTAATCTCGCCCACGCGGGTGTTGACTTTAAGCTCGGCGCTCGCACCGTGAGCGTCACTGTCGAAATCGCCCTGAACCGATGGAGTAGCGGTGCGTTGCGCATCGGCGGACTTGCCGATAAAGGTATTGTAGGGCACGTTGCCCGGCCCGGCACCCTTGCGTGTGCTCTTGTCGGCGCTCAGCAAAAGCGAGATATCGGGACTCAACTTGAACAGGGCGTGGACGCGCCCGGAGATACTGTCGTCGTCGTCGTAGTCGGTCGCGAATCCTTGGGTCGAACGGAGGTAGCCATCGTGCTTGACGCTGGAGACAGCGGCGCGCACCGACAAGATGTCGTTCACTTTGCTGTTGAGCATGCCATCGAACTTCTTGTCGTGGTAGTTGCCGAACTCCACGGCTGCGCTGCTTTCGAAGCGATCAACAGGCTTGTTGGTGATCAGATTGATCGCGCCAGCGGTTGCGTTGCGCCCGTACAGGGTTCCCTGGGGGCCGCGTAGTACCTCGATCCGCTCCAGATCGTAAAACGCCAGGCCGGCCGACTGCGGCCGGGCGTAATAAACGCCGTCGACGTTGAAAGCGGCCGATGGGTCGCCTTTTTCCGTGTTGTCGGCACTGGAGACGCCGCGGATCGAAATCACGGTCGCGCCACCGTTGTTCGAGATTTGCACGTTGGGCACCAGCTCGGTCAGGTTCGACGCATTGACTGCTCCCGCAGCCTTGAGGTCGTCGCCTGACAACACACTCAACGAGATCGGCGTCTTCGACGCGGATTGAGAAATCCGTTGCGCAGTAACGAACACCTCCTGAATGGTGCCGCGATCGTCGGTTGCGGCTGTTTGTGCCAGCGCTGCGCCGCATTGAATCGCCAGAAAGGCAGCGACTGCCGATGCGGTCCCAGTTTTCTTGAAACTTGCTTGGTCCAGCATTTTGATTGTCCCCTGATTAAAACGGATATTTTTCTATTGGAAAGCACGCATGTTGCGGCAGCGGTCAGCCGTATGACTGGCTAATCTGAAGTCTGTGCTCCGCGGCGGTCGTAACGGATACGATCCGCGCGTAAGTGAGATGGCGTCAGTGTCCGAATGATCGGGTCTAGGCAACTCAGAATATGAGTGACAGATTTTTTGCTATTACGAGGGCATCGAATCGAAAGCTTCGAGAATGGAGCGCATGGTTCGGGCGAACAGGTATGGGCTCGGCGGAAATACGGAAACGCGTTTATTGCCATATCCGCCGGCAGGCTCTCGACTATTGCCCTGTACCGCCTTCGCAACCGAAGGTCAGCTTCCGCGCTTCGTCGACGGTTCGCTCCGCTTCCTCGGGCAGCAATACGCGGTCACGTACGTTCGCGTTCACGATGCGCTGAACCTGGGCCACGTACGCAGCGTGACTGCCATACCGCTGGCACATCTGCTGTGGCGTGAAGTCGATGTGATAGCCCGCCAAAGTACATTTGCCCGAGCTATAGGCGCCATTGTTTGCGCGCGGGGCATCGTAGGCGGCGGTATGGATGCCGCCGGATACCCGACCCTGCGCATCGCGAATCAATTGGTGCTGACCATCGCTGACCAAACGCGGTACGGTTGGCGGCGCGACGCCGGATACGAGCCACGTATTCAAGCCGTGCAACGCGGCCTTCATGACGTCGCCATTCGGAACCCTGCTCCAGACGGGCGTGATCGCACATCCGTCGGTTTCGAAGTCGGTCAGGCTGATGCTGGCGCCATCGGGCCCCTTCAACGCATGGTCGCGCAGGATTTGCGGATCCATGTAGCTTGCTATCTCATCGAGCGATTCGTGCGAGGCGCCCGCGACCTCCCACCAGCGCTGGTCCGCCGAATCGGGTTGTGGGGATCCCTTCAGGAACATATTCATGAACTCCGAGCCGAAGCTGACCAGCTTCGTGCCCACATCGGTGCGTAGCGCGAATTCCGGACCGCGATCATATAACAGGAAGCCGTCATAAATGCGGTGCAGCGGATGAATACTGTTGTAGTACATTCCGAGCCGGAACGATGACTGCGATTCGCCAGCCGCAATGATCCGGCTGACTTTCAAACCGCTCATCAGCGGCGAAGCGCGGTCGACCACCGTTGCGCCGACCTGGGAAAATACGTCCCAGCCAAGGACGTCGCCACCCGCGCCGCGCCCTGGGGGATCGAGCTCCTTGCCATCGGCAGGGTCCGAATTGGACGCAGCAAGGGTCAGTTTTCCATACCGGGACGGGTTCGACGCGACGAGGCCCTCGACGCCGACATGCTGCGCACTGACACCGACCCAGGCGTAACCTGCCCGCACTAGGAGTTCACGCAGCGACGCGTAAACGAAATCGGCGTCATGCCCAAGCGAGACGTTGAGCCATTCGACGACCACGGTCCCGTTGAACCGTGCCGCATCGGCCGGACGCCTTACGAGAACACGTGTCAGATACGGGTGATCTTTATCGATCAGCTGGGCGTTCGCCATGACATCCCTGATGCGATAGCGACTCGCCTTGCCCGCGACAAAAAACTCTTCCTCGACGTAGTTCTTGGTGGCGAGTTGCTGTGCATCCGAGTTCAACGGCGTGCCGGCGATCGTGACGCGCGTTACCGCCGCTTCGGGAATAACGGGACTGGCGTGGACGCCGTTGCCTACGCAAAGGCATGTCGCCAGTGACAGGCCCAACCCTTGTCGCAGTAGGCTGAAGCCCGAAGTCATTCCTACGAAACCTTTCATTCAAATCTCCCTGGTAGTTGTGGCGTAAATCAAGCTCAAGCGGCTTGGATGGAAAGTGGAGCCGGGATGCTGGATTTAACTTACGAGCGATAACTCTCGCATTGCGAGTCGCTCCGGAAAATTTGACGACCCGATTCCAGATATTTCGGTGAAGGATATGGTCCCGTATTGCAAACCGAGCGTCTTGAATTAGTTGCGAAAATTTCCGAAAGAGCGACGGTTCGGCTTTGTGCGCTATTGTCCGCTCCGCAATCAAACAACCGCTGGCGCAGATCGACTGACGACGGATGGCGGGTGAGGAGAGGAATGGATGTCGCCGACCGGCTATCCGCATCGTGCCGATGCACCGGTCGGCAGGCACTTCAATGTGCCTCAGTCTTCAGGGAAGATCCCCAGCTTGCCGCCATTCGCGGCGTGGCGCTGGAAGAGCGAGCGCTTTTCCAGGGACAGCAGGACGTTCGCACGGCTTTGGGAGTCGATCTCCAGCACCAACGGCGCTTCGCTGCGCAGTCGCGGCCAGGCAGGCAGGCCCGCTCCGTTCGGATTTCCGGTCTTTACCCAGTTTGCCCAGTATCCTCCCATCGTTGCGGAAACCTGGCGGTCAGCCGAGGTGAAGGACCGGTCGGCGGCACGGTCCAAGGTTCCGAAAACGTAGGGAATCTCGGACGAGTGGAAAGCGCCGTAACGTTGCGCTTCCGGACCTGGTTCCACGTGCTTGAAGTAGTACACATAGATGGGCTGCCGGCTCGCGGACATCCTTTGTTTTGCCCACAACCATGTGGCCGCCAGGCCGCGGTCACGCTCCAGCTGCATGGCGGAAGTACCTGCCCCTGCCGTGAGATCGGATGGGTACCACTTCGCGAACTCGGAAGCCAATGTCCCATAGCGTTTTACGAGTCCGGCCGCAAACGCATCCGGAGTTGCCTGCCCATAGGAGGCCGACAACGCACTGCCTTCATCAGCCGTCAATCCAGTCAGCACCGGCACGTCGTTGGTATTGCGGCCAACGTAAGTCTGGTCGGGGAGCACCAAGCCATCGACATTGGGCGAAATAATAAGTCCTTCCGCCGCCTGATCAAGCTTCTCGACTGGCAATTGACGAAGCGACGCGATGTCGCTTGCACCGGTCCGAACCAGTAACTGCTCTCCAACCCCGTCGGAACCGGCGGCATCTGCGGTGGGCAATCCCATCCCGGAACCGCTTTGGGCGATGGCGCGCTGGAACAAGCCCTTCGCAAGCGGCGACGCGATCAGGTAATGCACGGAAGCCGCACCTGCGGACTGTCCCGCAATGGTCACGCGCCTGGGGTCGCCGCCGAATGCACTGATATTGTCTTGGACCCAATGAAGTGCTGCAATCTGGTCCAGCAGACCGTAATTGCCGCTGGCGTTTTCCGGGTTTTCCTTGCGGAGATCCGGATGCGACAGAAATCCGTACACCCCCAGGCGGTAATTGATACTTACGACTACCATCCCCTTGGTCGCAAGATGGGAGCCGTCGTACACGGGTACCGTTGCGCCACCGCTGACGAATCCGCCTCCGTGGATCCAAACGAGCACGGGCAGACGCTGTTTCCGTTTTGTGGCCGGTGCCCATACGTTCAGGTAAAGACAGTCTTCGCTGATGGGACCATCGATCAGGTACTCGCTTGTCCAGGAACGAAATATTTTCCCGGCAGGGCGCTGCTGGCAATTCGCACCGAAGTGATCGGCATGGAATGTGCCGGTCCAGCTTTTCGCGGGCATGGGCGGTCGCCAGCGGTTGTCGCCGGTCGGCGCAGCAGCGTAGGGAACGCCAAGGTAGCTGGTGACGCCATCCCTGCTTACGCCTTCGACTTCGCCCTGGCGTGTTGGTACTGCGCTGGCAGCGCAGGATACCAGCGCGAGGACGAGAGGAGCGGCCGTTCGTAGGCAATTCATGTGTGTCTCCGACAGGTGTTCACTGGCCACGCTGTATCGGGAAGCCAGCGCTTATCGATCGGCTTTTTTGCAGAAAACTTTATCATGCTGTGGCCGTGTTCAATGCTGCAGCTGGACGGCGCTGCCCCGATGTCGTTGTTACGGCACGCCTGCGCTTGGCGATAATCGACAAGGCAGGCGCCGCCGATGGCGCTTAGAAATATGCGCTCAGCCGCAGGCCCGCGGTACGAGGCGCTCCCAGGCCTGCCGTGGCTGGGAAACCGGAGAACGATGCCGCGTAGCTGGTCATGATCGTCTTGTTCTCGATATTGCGCACATAGGCTTGCACGGACCAGGTACCGCTGGCCGGCGCGTACGCCAGGCTGGCGTCGCTCATGTGATAGGCCCCCTGCGTGAACTGCAACGCGTTGCCCGGATCGCCGATCACGTAGGCAGCCGAGTATCGCGTCCCGACCGTGGCGTTCAACGTTGCACCGTTCTCGATCTGGAAGCTGTGCGAATAGCCCAGTCCAAGAGTGAACCTGGGCGATTTGTCGAGACGGCGACCGGCCCAGCTGACGGTCGCGTTTGGCATGTACGACTTGTAGTAGGCGTCCAGATACGTGGCCGAGAAATTGATCCTGTCATCGCTGCTGATCACGTATTTGCCTTCGATCTCAGCGCCTGAAACACTTGCCTTCGCCGCGTTCAGGGTTTGGGAGGCCCCGGCATGGGTAACAGGATCGATCGCGACGGCAGTCAACTGCAGGTCCTTGTACGCATACCGGAATACATCGGCGTTAATCTGCAGATGGTTGTCCAGGAATCTGCTCTTGATGCCGATTTCGATTGACGTCAGGTGTTCAGGATCGTACTTCAGGAACGGATTGCTCGATTCGGAACCGTCATTGAATCCCCCGGCCTTGTAGCCTGTAGCGAGCGTCGCGTAGAGCATCGTGTTTTTCGCAAGCGAATAATCGGCGCCCACGCGGCCGGTCGTCTGCGCATAGGAGACGCGCGCGATGTTCGCGCTGCGGTAGAACTCGGGCTCGCCTAGGATCGTGTACCCGTTACGCGTCTTCGTATCGAAGGTGCGGCGCAGGCCGGCGCTCACGTTCAGCTTCGGCGTAACACTGTAAGTCACTTCGCCAAAGGCGGCCTTGGACCGGGCGATAGTCGGATTCAAGCGGAAGATCAGGTCACCCACGCCTGGGAAATTCTTGAACCGGCTATCGATGAACGATTCTTCGTAAAACCAGTAAAGCCCGGCGATTGTCTTCCAGGCGCCGAAGCTCGAGGCCAGCCTTAACTCGTGCGAGGTTTGCATAGAGTTCGCGTCCGCAACCGTGTAGGTACTGGCGACGCCCGGGGCATATTGGCCGACCGCTGCATTGCCGCCCACGAAACTGTTGCGATGCGCGGCTTGATAGGTAAGTTCGCCGATGCCGGTGTTGATCTTGAGTTCGGCACTGGTGCCGTGCGCCCTGTTGTCGTAGTTGCCCTGTAAGGATGGGGTCGCGGTACGTTGTGCGTCTCCCGTCTTTTGGATGAAGGTTTCATAGGGCACGGTCCCGGGGCCGGCACCCTTGCGCTTGCTGGTATCAGCGGTCAGCAACAGCGACACGTTCGGGCTGAACTTGAATAGCCCGTGCAGGCGCCCGGCAAGACTGTCATCGTCGTCGTAATCGTGCGCAAAACCCTGGGTCGAACGCAGGTAGCCGTCATGCTTGCTCCGTGAAACCGCGGCGCGCAGCGCCAGGATGTCATTGACCTTGGCGTTCACCATGCCATCGAACTTGACGTTGTGGTAGTTGCCCAGTTCCACGGCTGCGCTGCCCTCGAAGTGGTCGACCGGTTTATTCGTGATCAGATTGATCGCGCCAGCGGTGGCATTGCGGCCGTACAGCGTGCCTTGAGGACCGCGCAGCACTTCGATTCGCTCCAGGTCGTAAAACGCCAGACCTGCCGATTGCGGTCGAGCATAATAAACGCCGTCGACGTTGAACGCAGCCGATGGGTCGCCTTTTTCCGTGTTATCCGAACTGGAAACGCCGCGAATCGAAATCACGGTCGCACCGCCATTGTTCGAGATCTGCACGTTCGGTACCAACTGAGTCAGGCTCGACGCGTCGATTGCCCCTGCCGCCTTGAGTTCGTCACCCGACAGCACGCTCAGCGAAACTGGCGTCTTCGAAGCCGATGTGGCGACCCTTTGTGCGGTCACGAGCACTTCCTGGATGGTGCCGCGCTCTTCGGCCGTGGTCGCTTGCGCCATGGCTGCATTGCATTGGATTGCCAGGATGGCGGTTACGGCTGAGGCTGTTCTTGTCTTCGTGAATCTTGCTTGGTGCCGCATGGTTTTCGTCCCCTATTTGAATTACGTACTTTTTTTTCGGGCTCCGTACACTCGTCCACGATTAGCTGGATAACGGAGATCACGTGAACCCGAATCGAACAAAGAATACGAGGGCTAAGTTGTCGTGTCTTACGGAAACTGGCCATGACTGACGGTTTGCTGCCGAATTCTTTCCGCGTTGGATGTGGAAGGCGATAAGTGGTCGAGGCGACCTTCGGGCAGAGAACTGGCTATCGCCCGACAGGGGCGGATGGACGAAGCAACGTGCAATTGAGAGCGTTGCGCGTTCAACCAGTGGACAGCAAAGCGCCCGCAAATTCTTATCGCGCACCCGTGCGATCACGCGCAAATCCAGAGGGACTGTATCGTGCCATGGCTGCTCAATACCTTATAAGTATTGACTGGATACCAAATCGGTGTTGGACGCCGAGACTCGTCTTATCTACTCTGCAATGACGCGAAGGCTGGCGCAGACCAGCCTCACAGCGAATAACGGGAAACACGCGGAGACACTATGCAGGCGAGAGGAGATGGGCGTCCGGTCGATGCGCATTCAAGGGCAGGAATGCGTGACAATGTCGAAGGTGCCAATGATCACGATAGACATAGCGGATGGGCGGATTGGTCCCTGACCGCGATCGCTGCCGGTTTCCTCGCAGTTCTTGTGTCGTTCGCCGGGCCCCTCGCCATCTTCTACCAGGCGGCGCAGGTCGCGCGCGTGTCGAACGCCATGTTCGCTTCCTGGGTCTGGAGCATCTCCCTTGGCGCCGCGGCGGCCGGCATCTTCCTGAGCTGGCGCCTGCGCATGCCGGTCATCACGGCATGGTCGGCTCCCGGGACGGCGCTCCTGATCGCACTGTTTCCCGCGCTGCCACTCGGCGAGGCCGTCGGCGCCTACCTGACCGCCGCCGCCATCCTGCTGCTGATCGGCCTGTCCGGATCGCTGGAGCGCGTGATGGCGCACGTACCGAAGGGGATCGCCAGCGGCATGATGGCCGGCATACTGGTGCCGTTCGGGATGAGCGCGTTCAGGACTGCCGGATCGCTGCCCGTGCTCGCATTCGGAATGATCGCGGCCTATCTCGCGTTCAGGCGTCTGCTGCCGCGCTATAGCATCGTGTTGTTGATGGTGACGGGCGCGTCGATCGCCTGGCTGACGGGCATCACCCATTTTTCCGCCGTACGTTTCGAGTTGGTCGTACCGCAGTTCATCAAACCCGCCTGGAGCTGGACCGCCACATTCGGCCTAGCCCTTCCGCTCGTGCTTGTCACGCTCACCGGCCAATATTTGCCGGGTATGGCGGTGTTGCGCACGTCCGGCTACGACGCGCCGGCGCGCCCGATCGTCGTTACCAGCAGCGTGGTCTCGCTCGCCGTCGCGTGCACGGGCGCCATCACGATTGCCATCGCGGCGATCACGGCCGCCATGTGCACGGGCCGCGACGCTCACGACGATCCGCGCAAGCGCTACGTGGCGGGCGTCGCGAACGGCGTGTTCTATCTACTGGCCGGCCTGTGCGGCGGCTCGATCGTGATGCTGTTTGCCGCGCTGCCGAAGGAATTGATCGCTTGCCTCGCCGGCCTGGCGCTGCTGGGAGCGATCGCTTCGAACCTGGCAGGTGTGGTGGCGGCGGACGATCACCGCGAGGCTTCCGTCATCACATTCCTCGCCACGGCATCCGGTATGACCTTCCTCGGCCTGGGCGCCGCCTTCTGGGGCATCGTCATCGGCATGGCGGCATGGCGTGTCCTGCACGGCCCGTCATCGACCCACCTGCAACACAAACCATAACGACAAGGAGACATTCATCATGCGACACATTGACATCCATAGACTGGCCGACGGCGCCAGCTTCAACCGCTTCCACGCAGGCATCCTTGCGTGGTGTGCCATCATCATCATTTGCGATGGTTATGACCTTGCCGTGGCCGGCATTGCGCTGCCGTCCATCATGAAGGAGATGGGCGTGACTGCGCAGAACGCTGGCTTCATGGTCAGTTCGGCCCTGTTCGGCATGATGTTCGGCGCAATCTTCCTGGGCACGATCGCGGACCGGATCGGCCGGCGCCTTGCCATCGTCATCTGCCTCGCGCTGTTCAGCGTATTCACCGCAGCGGCGGGCATGAGCGGCGATCCCTACATGTTCAGCCTGAACCGCTTCCTCGCCGGCCTCGGCATCGGTGGCGTGATGCCGAACGTCGTCGCCCAGATGACCGAGTATTCGCCGAAGAAGATCCGCGCGACGATGGTGACCTTGATGTTCAGCGGCTATGCCGTCGGCGGCATGCTTGCGGCCGTCCTGGGGAAGGGGCTCATCGAGGGGTATGGTTGGCAATCCGTGTTCCTCGCGGCCGCCGCGCCCATTGTCCTGATTCCGTTCATTCTCAAAAGCTTGCCGGAATCAATGCCTTTCCTCGTCAAGAACAATCGCCTGGCCGAACTCCAGCGGATCCTCGCGCGCATGGAGCCGAGCCACCGGGCCGAGCCGGGTGATTGCTTCGAGGTCGCCCGCGCGGACCGGGCCGACGGCGCGCCGATCGGCCGGCTGTTCCAGGATGGCCGCGGCTTCTCGACCATCATGTTCTGGATCGCATTCTTCATGTGCCTGTTCATGGTATATGCCCTGAGCTCGTGGCTTGCCAAGCTGATGGCTGGTGCCGGCTACAGCCTGGGTTCCGCGCTGACCTTCGTGCTGGTGTTGAACTTCGGCGCCGTGATCGGCGCCGTAGGAGGTGGCTGGCTGGCCGACCGGTTCCATATCAAACATGTCCTCGTCGGCATGTATGCGCTTGCCGCCGTGTCGATCACGCTGCTCGGCTATCCGGTACCGACCACGGTGCTGTTCGTACTGGTCGGCCTCGCGGGGGCATCGACCATCGGCACGCAGATTGTCACCTATGCCTATGCAGGGCAGTTTTACCCGACGGCGATCCGCTCCACCGGCATCGGCTGGGCGTCCGGCGTCGGCCGTAGTGGCGCCATCCTGGCGCCGATCGTGATCGGCACGCTGGTCGGCATGGCGCTGCCCCTGCAGCAGAATTTCGTGGCGATCGCCATCCCGGCCGTCATCGCTGCCGTCTCGATATCCCTCGTCAGCCACGGCAAGTCGGCGTCTGCCGGCAACGCCATCGGCAAGGCTGCGCTGGCGGACACCTCGGAAGCCTGATTCCCTTCACGGTTGGCCCGCGTGCCGGAGCCGGCCACGGGCACTTCAGGGGCGGCCCCGGGCATGCCCAGGGCCGCGCTTTACCCGCAACAAACCACCAGACATCAATGGAACTCGCAGGAGACATGAATGACCAAGGCAGTACATCGTAAGCATGCCACCGCAATCGCCATCGCAATCGCGCTGGCGGCCATATCCGGCGCTGGCGCCGCGCAGGCACAGAGTCAACTCACTGTCTATGGCCTGATCGACGCGGCGCTGGCGCATGTGGACAATACCGACGCCGCCGGACATTCGGTTACCAAGATGCCGTCCCTGAGCGGTAGCCTGCCGCCCCGTCTCGGCTTTCGCGCCACGGAAGACCTGGGCGGTGGCCTGGCGGCGATCTTCACGCTGGAGAGCGGATTCAATCCCGATGCCGGCACGCTGGGGCAGGGCGGACGTATCTTCGGTCGCCAGGCCTGGGTAGGCCTGCACGGCGCATGGGGCACGTTGCAGCTGGGCCGCATTCTCAACATGACCTACCTGGCGACGGCGAAAAGCGATGTGCTTGGGCCAAACCTTTTTTCGATCAACAGCATTGACCTGTACCTGCCGAACGCGCGCAGCGATAACGCGATCGGCTACCTAGGTGCGTTCGACCGCTGGTCGTTCGGCGCCACCTGGAGCTTCGGCCGCGACGGCTCCGCCGCCGGCGGTCCATCCGCGACCGGCTGCGCGGGCGAAGTACCCGGCAATGCCAAGGCGTGCCGCCAGTACACGGCGCTACTGGGCTATGACGCCCAAACCTATGGAATCACAGCGACCTACGACAAACTGCACGGGAACACAGGGGCTGCGGGCGGACTGACGAGCAGCGCCGACTTCGACCGGCGCGTCACCGTCAACGGCTACGCCATGATCGGGGCGACGAAGGTCGGCGCTGGCGTCATCGACCGCAAGACGCTGGCCGCGCCCGGCGTCGTCGAATCGGACCTGTATTACCTGGGCGCCAGCGTCCCCGTCGCGGCCGCCCTGACGCTGGACGCGCAGATCGCCCGCAAGGATGTCAAGCACTCGCCGGACGATACAAACATGGCGGTGGCGCGACTGACATACGCGCTGTCCAGGCGGAGCGCCGTGTATGCCGGCATCGGCCGGATGGACAACCATGGTGCGGCCGCCGTCGCGCTGGACGCGGGCGGCACCGTGGCCGCGGGCAAGGCGCAGAGCGGCTTGATGGCCGGCCTGCGCCACGCGTTCTGATTTTCCCTATCACGCGCCAGCCATGCACCGTCATGGCTGCGCATCTACCACCATGCGCAATCTGGAGACAACCATGAAAACAGGTTACCAAGGACTCACGATCACGGCGGCGGCGTGCCTGGGCGTCGCCTCCCTGGGAGGCTGTAGCAGCGACAACCTCGTTCCCACCCGGTCCGAAGCCATCGCGGCGCAGTCTGCAATACGCTGCGACGACTCGATCAGAACCGGCTTCAGGCCGGACGCCGACACGACGGTGCTGTTGATCAAGTCATTCAAGAAAGGCGATCCGCTGCTGTTGTCGGGTACGGTGGACGCCACCACGCCCGTTGCCGGTAACGACGTCTGCGTCGTGAAGCTGCTGGTCGGTCCCGGCAATCCAGGGCCTGCGGACGCACCGTCGACATCGGCCGGCATCGGCATCGAAGTGTGGCTGCCGGCGCCGGCGAACTGGAATAACCGGATCCACGTCAAGGGTGGGGGCGGCTGGGCCGGGACGCACGAGACATCGGTCACCCAGCTGGCCGGCACGGCCCCTGCGGGCGAGGGAGTGCTCACCGCGGCCGACGTGGCCACTGGCGAGGGTGCGGTGTCGGCCACGACCGATACCGGTCACGTGAGCGCGCTTGAAGGCGTGGACGCGTCGTTCGCGATGAATCCGGACGGCTCGCTCAATACCACTCTCTGGAAGGACTTCGCCGAACGTGGCATCCACCAGATGGCGTTGAAGACCAGGGCGCTGACGAGGGCCTATTATGGCAAGGACGCAAAATACGCATACTGGGACGGCGGATCGACCGGTGGACGGCAGGGCCTGAAGGAAGCGCAGGCGAATCCGGCCGATTTCGACGGCATCCTCGCCGCTTACCCGGCCATCAACTGGACCAGGTTCATCACCGGGGAACTTTATCCGCAGGTCGTGTTTCAGCGCGATCTCGGCGGCGTGAACCTGACGGCAGGACAACTGACCGGCATGTCCAACGCGGCCATCGATGCGTGTGGCACGGTCGGCGGCGTCAAGCTGGGATACATTCCCGATCCGCTACGGTGCGCGTACGACCCACGCAAGGACGCGCGAACGCTGTGCGCGGGACAGGCCGGCGTTGGCGTGACCGGCACCAGCACGTCAGCCGATTGCGTCAACCTGGCGCAGGCGACGGCGACGAACAAGATCTGGTACGGACAGACCGTCGACGGCAATGTGCCTGATCCTGCACTCGACAATGGCTCCGGCACCATGCTTGCACCTGGCCAGAAATGGTATGGGCTGACACGGGGCACGATGATGCTGGCTCTGGCCGGCCCGACCCAGTTTCCGATCGCGAGCGAGATGGTCGCGCTGGAATCGCGTAATCCGCTGCTGGCCGGTGCGGCATTTCGCAATGCCTCCGGCAACGGCGCGAATCAGTGGAAGAACCTCACGTACAGTGACCTCGCCAACGCGTCGGACCGTGGTGTCGCGCTGCAGTCCGACCTCGGGCAGATCAATACGGATATGCCGGACCTGGCCGCATTCCGCGATCGTGGCGGCAAGCTGATCGTCTACCATGGCCTGGCGGACGTGCTGATTCCTGCACAGGGATCGATCAATTACTACCACCGTGTGGCGGAGCAGATGGGTGGGTTCGCAGCGGTTCAGACCTTCTTCCGTTTCTACCTCGTCCCAGGCATGGCCCATTCATTCGCCAACGGCACGTCGAACGCAACGGCAAATCCGCCGCTGCCGACCAACGCGCAGTTGTATGCGGCGTTGACCGACTGGGTCGAAAAGGGCGCGGCTCCGGGTATGCTCACGGCCAGGTCGACGGCGGCTTCGACGACTGCCGCGAAGAGCCGGCCGTTGTGCGTGTACCCGCTCAAGGCGACCTACACGAGCGGCGATCCGAACCAGGCTGCAAGCTATACCTGCTCCTGATCAGGCATGGAGGAAGCGGAGCAGGTGGCTGGAGAATGCCTGTTCCGCTTCGACGTTCGAAATATGCGACGCGTCCACCTCGGCGACTTGCGCGCCGGCGATCCGGTTCGCGAGCCAGCGCGCGTCTTTCACCGTCGTTACCGGATCGGCCCGTCCGGCCACGATCAGGGGCGCGCAGCCGATGGCAGGCACGGCATCGCGCAGATCGGCCTGCGCCAGCGCATCGCAGCATGCCGCATATCCCTGCGCGTCCTGGTCGCGCAGGCGTCGGATCATTCCGTCCACGACCTCGGGAGCGCGGGCGATGAAGTCCGGAGTGAACCAGCGTGCGGCCGCGCCATCCGCGACACCAGCGAGGCCGCTCGTGCGTACCTGTTCTGCACGTGCCGACCAGCCTTCGGCAGAGCCGATGCGGGCCGCGGTATTCGCCAGCACCAGCTTGTCGATGCGTTGCGGCTGGTGGATGCCGAGCCACTGGCCGACCATGCCGCCCATCGAGATGCCGCAGAAATGCGCGCGGGGGATCGCGAGGGTATCGAGGAGGCCGATGACGTCGTGGCCGAGGGTGGCGAGCGAGACTGGCGCGCCGCCGCTTTCGGACTGCCCGTGACCGCGCGTGTCGTAGCGCAGCACGTAGAAGTCCGCCGCCAGGACCGCGGCCTGGGCGTCCCACATCGAAAGGTCGGTACCGAGAGAATTCGACAGCACGACACACTGCTTCGTCGGATCGCCGTCGGTGCGGAAGTGGAGCCGGACGTCGTTGATACGAATGGATGGCATGCCGTCTCCTCAGCCCTGGTCGCCGCCGCCGACCGGCAAGACGGTCCCGGTGATGTACGAAGCTTCACTCGACGCCAGGAACAGGATGGCGGCCACCTGCTCGTCGATGGTGCCGTAGCGATGCATGTGGCTGGACGCCTTCGTCTGGTCAACGATGCCCTGGTACCAGACCTGTTCCCGCTCGCTCAGCGGTTGCGGATTCCTGGGCACCTTGCGTGGCGGGGCCTCCGTACCGCCGGTGGCAACGGCGTTGACACGGATCCCGTCCTGCGCATGCTCGAATGCGAGGCTGGCGGTCATGGCATTGATGCCTCCCTTGGCGGCGGAATACGGGACACGGTAGATACCGCGGGTGGCGACCGACGAGACATTGACGATGGCGCCGTTGCGGGCTTCGATCATCGCCGGCAGCACTGCGCGGCAGCACCATAGCGTGGGGAACAGCGAGCGGCGGATCTCGGCTTCGATCTGGGCTTCCTCGTATTCCTCGTAGGGCTTGGCCCAGATGGTGCCGCCGACGTTGTTGACGAGGATGTCGATGCGCCCGTAGTCCTCGAGGGCGCGTGCCGCCAGCGCGGCGGCGCCGGCCCACGTCTCGAGGTCGACCTCGCTGACGATCACCTGCGCGCCGAGCGCAATGGCTTCCTGAGCCGTCTCGTGCACGAGCGGGGAGCGATCGGCAAGCACGAGCTGTGCGCCTTCCGCTGCCGCCGCCAACGCGACGCCGCGCCCGATGCCCTGGGCGGCACCGGTGACTACCATGACCTTGTCCTTGAAGCGGTCCGGGTGGATCATGCGACACCCCCTGTCGTGCTGGTTGCGGAAAATTTTTCGAAGTGGAAGCTGTTGGGGGTGACGCTGGTGCTGTCCAGCCAGGCGCGTACCGCTTCAACCATCGGAACGGGACCGCACAGGTAGACGTCGACGTCACCGCCGTTCATCCAGCCCGGTTCGACATGTGCGGTGGCGTAACCCTTGCGCGGATGGGCGCTGCTCTCGTGCGCGACGCAGGTCACGTACTCAAACTGCGGGTGCGCGGCTGCAATGCGCTCCAGGTGGTCCAGGCCGACGAGGTCGTGGTCGTTGGTCACGGCATACACGAGGCGGACCGGATGCGGGAAGCCCTTGGCGGCCAGCACGTCCAGCATCGACAGGAACGGTGCTATCCCGGTGCCGCCCGCCAGCATCAGCACGGGCCGCTGCACGGGGCGCAAATAAAAGCTGCCGTAGGGGCCGGAAAACGAGATCGGCTGTCCGACCTGCGCCTGGGTTGTCAGCCAGGTGCTCATCAATCCGTTTGGAACGTTGCGTACGACGAAGCTTGCACGATCCGCAACGGGGGCGGAGCTGAACGAATACGAGCGCGTCTGGTCGGTGCCCGGCACGGTCACGTTCACGTACTGGCCGGGCAGGAAGTCGAGGTCCTCCGGCCTGTCGAGCGCGACCGAAAAACGGATCGTCGACGGCGACAGCTGCTCCACGGCAGTGACGGTGCCGGGGAAGTCGCCGACGCCTGTCTTGCAGGCGGCGGACGTGGCTGGGATGCGCACGACACAGTCCGACGTCGGGCGCATCTGGCACGCAAGCACGTAGCCGGCCGCGGCGTCCTTCTCCTCGAGTGCATCCTCGATGTAGCTGTCCGGGGGCATGTCGTAGCTGCCCGATTCGCACAGCCCGCGGCAGGTGCCGCAGGCGCCGTCGCGGCAGTCGAGGGGAATATTGACCTTCTGGCGGTAGGCCGCGTCGGACAGTTTTTCGTTGGGGTTGCAGCTGATGAAGCGCGTAACGCCGTCCTCGAACTGCAGTGCGATCGTATGGCTCATGACCGGCTCCTGCTTTCTTGCTCAGATGTGATAAATGTCGATGACCTGGCTGATGTAGTCGTTCTTTAGCACGACGTACTTGTCCAGGATGCGCGGCGATGGACCGGAAAAGTCGATCACGTAGCGCGACATGCCGAAATAGCTGTAGTTGGTGTGGTAGCGGTGGCTCAGCGTGTGCCAGTTGAAGCGCACGGTGTACACCGATTCCTCGACCCGTTCCAGTTCCACATTGGCGATGTTGTGACTCGTGCGGGTATCCGGGATGGTCGCGCTGGACCGCTCGGTCTTGATGCGGAACACGCGGTCTTCCAGGCCCTGGCGGTTCGGGTAGAAGATCAGCGAGATCTCGCGTTCCGGGTCGTCGACGAGCTTGCCGTCATCGTCCCACGACGGCATCCAGAAGCGGGCGTTCGGGTCGTAGCACTGGAGCCAGTCGTCCCATTGCTCGTCGTCGAGCAGACGCGCTTCCCGGTAGAGGAAGGCCTGGATCTCCTGCATTGTGACCATGCTCATTTCGCTTCCTCCTTCGCGTCGAATGCCTTTTTCATCACGTCGAGCCAGTAGCGGTGCTGGATGGTGTACAGGCCTTCGTCCTCGGTGCGCACGCCGCTCAATACCGGGGCGAGCCCGATGTCCTTCGCGGCGTCGTCGGCACCCTTGATCCAGTGCGTGGCGCCGCGGCACATGTCGTTCCACTGCATCGCCGCGCCGTTATAGCCCTGCTGGCAGGCGCGGAATTCTTCCAGGTCGTCCGGCGTCGCCATGCCGCTCACGTTGAAGAAGTCCTCGTACTGGCGGATGCGGTGGGCCCTGGCTTCCGCCGATTCCCCCTTCGGCGCGATGCAATAGATCGTCACCTCGGTCTTGTCTACGGCCAACGGGCGCAGCACGCGGATCTGGGAGCTGAACTGGTCCATAAGGTATACGTTCGGGTACAGGCACAGGTTGCGCGAGCGTCCGACCATCCAGTCTGCGGTCGGCTTTCCGTACTTTTCGGCGTACTCCGCGTAGCGTGCGAAGTTCGGACGGTCTTCCGGGTTCGCCCATTGCGACCACAGGAGCATGTGGCCATGCTCGAACGCGTAGAACCCGCCGCCCTGGCGGCCCCAGTTGCCAGCGTCCATGGCGCGGATCTTGTCCTCGCCCGCGGCCTGCTCCTGTTTTCGCCGGTTCGTCGTGGCCGCGTAGTTCCAGTGGACGGCGGTCACGTGGTAGCCGTACGCGCCGTTCTCGGCCTGCAGCTTCCAGTTGCCGTCGAATGTATAGGTCGACGACCCGCGCAGTACTTCCAGGCCTTCCGGCGACTGGTTGACGATCATGTCGATGATCTTGCCGGCTTCCCCAAGGAACGCCTCGAGCGGTTCGACGTCCGGATTCAGGCTGCCGAACAGGAATCCCTTATAGCTGCCGAAGCGCGCCAGCTTCTTGAGGTCGTGCGAGCCTTCCTTGTTGAAGCACTCCGGGTAACCGGCCGACTCCGGGTCCTTCACTTTCAGCAGCTTACCGCTGTTGTTGAAGGTCCAGCCGTGGAACGGGCAGGTGTACGTCGCCTTGTTGCCGCGCTTGTGGCGGCACAGCTGGGCGCCGCGGTGGCTGCATGCGTTGATGAACGCGTTCAGCTCGCCGCTCTTGTTACGGGCGATGAATACCGGCTGGCGGCCGATGTGCGTCGTGTAGTAATCGTTGACGTTGGCGACCTGGCTCTCGTGCGCCAGGTAGATCCAGTTGCCCTCGAAGATGTGCTTCATCTCGAGCTCGAACAGGGCTTCGTCGGTGAAGGCGCTGCGGTGCAGGCGATGGTCGCCCGTTTGCGCATCTTCGATCATGTAGTCGTCCAGGCTCTTGGGCTTGAACGCGTCGACGGGAACGATCGGGATCATGGCGTGTCCTCAGGCGGCAGCGCGCGGACGGTCCACCTCGGCGCTCGGCGCACCAGCGGTCTCGCGATGCAGGCGGAAGTCGAAATCGATCGAGGCAAACGGCTTGCTCACCTGCTTGGCGTCGAGTTGTTTCGGGTCGTCGATGCGCGCGATCGGCGGCACCAGGCCTTCGAGGGTCGCGAAGGCGAAGTCGTCCCACAGCAGTTCGTCGCCATCGATATTGATCTGCGTGGTCAGCTTGCGGTGGCCCGGCGCGGTGACGAAAAAGTGAATGTGCGCCGGGCGCTGGCCGTGACGGCCCAGCAGATCCAGCAGCTGCTGCGTGGTGCCGTTCGGCGGGCAGCCGTAGCCGACCGGAATGAAGCTGCGGAACTGGTAGCGGCCCTGGTCGTCCGTGACGATGGTGCGGCGCAGGTTGAAGTGCGACTGCGTCCGGTCGAAGAACGAGTAGTTGCCCAGCAAATTCGCGTGCCAGACTTCGACCTTGGCACCGGGCACCGGCTTGCCGTCCTGATCGAATACGGTACCTTGCATGAACAGGACCTCGCCACGATCGACCTCGGTGCCGTCATCGAGACGGGCGAAGCCCACGCTCTCCGGCGCGCCGGCCACGTACAGCGGACCTTCGATGGTGCGGGGCGTGCCGCCTTCGAGGCCGGCCTTGCGCTCGGCCTCGTCGGCGCGGATGTCGAGGAAGCGTTCCAGCCCAAGACCGGCGGCCAGCAGGCCGAGTTCATTGGACGCGCCGGCGGCCGACATGTACGACACGCCGGTCCAGAATTCGGTTGGCGTGATGTCGAGGTCTTCGATCGCCTTGCACAGGTCGCCCAGCAGGCGCAGCACGACTTGCTGCACACGCGGGTTGGCGGGACGGTCGGCGGCGTCCACGACCCAGTTCTTGGCCAGGGTTTCGATGTCTGCGTGGTTCATGTTTGTCTCCTTCGTGTTGGTGGTGGGGTTAGCGGTCGTCGTCGTGGATCGAGGACGGATGACGGCACAGCGGCATCACGTCGATCTGCATGTAGGGGAACAGCGGCAGCGAGGTCAGCAGGGCGTGCAACTCGTCGACACTGTCGACGTCGAAGATGCTGACGTTGGCGTACTGTCCGGCGATGCGCCACAGGTGGCGCCACTTGCCCTCGCGCTGCAGGCGCTGGGCGAGATCCTTTTCGGTCTGCTTGAGCGTCGCGGCTTCGTCAGGCGGCATCGACGCGGGCAGGTTGACGTTCATTCGTACGTGGAACAGCATGGTGCCTCCTTATTTGCGTTGCAGGCTGCGCAGCTTGTCGGTATCGATCTCGACGCCGAGGCCCGGACCGGTCGGCACCTGCAGTTCGAAGTCGCGGTACACGAGCGGTTCGCGCAGCACTTCCTGGGTCAGCAGCAGGGGACCGAACAACTCCGTGTCCCAGGCCAGGTCGGCGAAGGTCGAGCAGACGTGCGCCGTCGCCGCGGTACCGATGCCGCCTTCGAGCATCGTGCCGCCATACAGTCCGACGCCGGACAGGCGGGCGACGGTCGCCACTTCCAGCGCGGGCATCAGGCCGCCAGATTGCGTGATCTTGACGGCAAAGACATCGGCGGCGTCATGATGGGCCAGTGCCATCGCGTCGCAGGGACCATGCAATGCCTCGTCCGCCATGATGGCGACGTCGAAGCGGTGCTTCAGGCGCGCGAGCGCGGCCGTGTTGTATGCCTTGACGGGCTGTTCGATCAGGTCGATGCCCCCATCTTCCAGCTTCGCGATGCCGCGCACCGCTTCCGATTCGCTCCAGGCCTGGTTGACGTCCACCCGCACGCTCGCACGCTCGCCCAAGGCACGCTTGATGGCCAGGACGTGGGCGACGTCGTCCTCGACACTGCGCAGGCCGATCTTCAGCTTGAAGATGCGGTGGCGGCGGATGTCGAGCATGTGTTCCGCCTCGGCGATGTCCTTCGCGGTGTCGCCGCTGGCCAGCGTCCATGCAACCGGCAGCGTGTCGCGCACGCGGCCGCCCAGCAGTTCCGATAACGGCACGTTCAGGCGGCGCGCCTGGGCATCCAGCAGGGCGGTCTCGAGCGCGCACTTGGCGAATCGGTTTCCCTGGATGATCTTGCGAATCTTCGCCATCGCCTTGGCGGGCTGGCTCGCATCCATACCGATCAACAGCGGAGCGATATGGGTGTCGATGTTGACCTTGATGCTTTCCGGGCTTTCCTCACCATAGTTGAGGCCGCCGATCGTGGTCGCTTCGCCCCACCCGACGATGCCATCGGCGCAGCGGATGCGTACGAGCACCAGGGTCTGCGTGTTCATTGTCGCGACCGACAGCTTGTGGGGCCGAATCGTCGGAACGTCGAGCAAGAAAGTTTCGATATGTTGGATCATATATCCTGCATATAATGCGGTAAGGTGATGACACGATATTCCCAGAAATGATGGGCGTCCAACACCGTTTTGGTATCGATTCAATACCTGGAAGGTATGAACATGGAATTGCGGCATTTACGCTACTTCGTTGCCGTCGCAGAAGAGCGGAGTTTCACGCGGGCAGCGGAGCGCCTGCACATCGCACAACCACCGTTGAGCCGACAAATGCAGCAGCTGGAAGAAATGCTGGGGGTGGAACTCATCGAAAAGGGAACACGGCCGTTGCGCCTGACCGAAGCGGGACAATTCCTGCTCGCGCATTCCCGGCCATTGCTTGAGCAGATGCGGGACTTGAAGACGATGACCCAGCGGGTCGGCAAGCTGGAACGCACGCTCTCGGCCGGGTTCGTCGCCTCGACACTCTACGGGCTGCTGCCCGACATCATCAGACGCTATCGCGAACGCCACCCGGAAGTGGAGGTGACGCTGCATGAAATGACGACGATTGAGCAGCTCAAGGCCCTGAAGGAAGGGCGCATCGACGTGGGCTTCGGGCGCCTGAAAAGCGAAGACCCGAGCATTCGCCGGATCCTGCTGCGCGAAGAGCGGATGGTGGTCGCGTTGTCGCCTGGCCATCGCCTGGCTGAAAGGGAGGCGGATGTCCGCCTGATGGAACTGGTCCACGAGCCGTTGCTGGTGTATCCAAAAGCCCCACGGCCGAGCTTCGCGGATCAGGTGTTGGCTGCATTCAACGAAGCCAACCTGACGCCTGACCATGTGACCGAAGTGCGCGAGCTGCAGATCGCGATGGGTCTGGTGGCAGCCGGCCAGGGCATCGCGATCGTGCCCGAGAGCGTACAGGGCATGCACCACCGCAATGTGGTCTACCGCAAACTTGGGGACAAGCACGCATTCTCGCCGATCCTGTTCAGCGTGCGTCACATGGACCGGTCGCCGGAACTGCAGAACATGCTGGCGGCCGTGTATTCAGTCTATGACGATATCGGCATCCCCCATGTGAAGGAGACGCTGTAAGGCTGGCGTCGCACGCGGCGCCAGGCGGATTTACGCGGGCTTTTGGGTACGGTCCGCGGCGGTCATTAAAAAAAAGCCCGCTCGGAAGCGGGCTGAATCTATCCTTGGGATAGGATAGAGGAGACGTGACCATTGTGCTACGTCGTACCGTAAACGTCCAATGCAGTCTGGTGATTCCGGTAATTCGTCAGGCTCATTTCTCTGCCTTGCCGCTGGCTGGGCGCGATGTCTCCGCCGCATCGATCTCGGTTCCCCAAGGATCCTTTTGCGCCAGCGGCTTGCCCGTGGCCGCGATATCCAGGATCTCGTCGACCGCGCGCCGGTAGCGTGGCCATGCCGGCAGCCTTGCTCCGTTCGGATCGCCCGTCCTGGCGAAGTTCACCAGATACGCGCTGACCGTCCGGCCGACGGCGAGGTCGCGGGGCGTCGTCCTGGTACCGTACTTGATCGCGACCGTGCCGAGGAAGTAGGGAACGTCGCTCGCGTGTTTCGCGCCCGGCTCGCCGACCGAGTCCGCCACGTAGGAAAAGCGATAGGCGTACACCGGGACGCCCTGTTCCGCGAGGGCGCCCGCCACCTGGCGCGCGCCTGCGACCATGAAACCGGTCCTGCCGCCGATGTCGTCGCTGGTCGCGCCGACCATCACGGGTATCCTGGCGAAGCGTCCTGCAGCGTAGGCCGATGCAGGATCGACGGCGACCTTGCCGTCCGCCCCGGGACCGACGTACGCATGCGGTCCAGGTGCGAACATGGTCGCCAGGTTGTAACCGTCGATGACCTTTTCCGGTGGCAGTGCGCGCAGCTTTTCCAGCGCATCGGCGTCGCCTGCCGCGACTTGCTGCCCCGCCGCGAATTCGACGCCAAGCTGTTCGGCTTGCGCGACGTTTGCCGGCGCGCCCGGCATGGAGCCCGCTGCGCCCGACAGGATCGCGGCACGTGCGAACAGGCCTTGGGCGAGTGGCGAGGTCAGCAGCGAATGCACCGACATGCCGCCGGCGGATTCGCCGATGATGGTCACGTTGGCCGGATCGCCATCGAATGCAGCGATGTTGCGTTTCACCCACGCGAGCGCGGCCAGTTGGTCCATGAAGCCATAATTCACGAGCAGCCCCCGGTCGGCGTTTACTCGCGTCAGTGCCGGGTGGGCGAAGAAGCCGAGGCGTCCGAGCCGGTAGTTGAAGCTCACGAACACCACGCCTTGCCGGGCCAGCGGCGCGCCCGAGTACGTGGCCGGCGATGCACCGCCGTTCACGAAGCCGCCGCCGTAGATCCACACGACCACGGGCAACTTCCCGTGCGACCGCGCGGGCTTCCAGACGTTCAGGTAGAGACAGTCCTCGGACGGCACCGTGCCTGTCGGCGCCGCATCGCTGGGGAAGGGCAACTGCATGCAGTCGCTGCCGTACGCCGTGGTCTCGCGCGTACCATTCCAGGCCATGGCGGGCTGTGGTGCGCGCCAGCGCAATGCGCCGACCGGCGGCGCGGCGAACGGGATGCCTTTCCAGCTGATCACCCCCTGGTCGGTGGCGCCGCTGATCTTGCCGGTATCGATGACAACGACCGGTCCTGCTGCAGTGGCGCTTGAGGCAACCAAGGCCGATGCCAGCATCGCGGCAGCCGCCGTGCGGCCATTGCGTTTGATTTGGAACTGCATCGAAGGAATCTCCTGAATCGGTTCAGATGTCCGCTTGCGACATCGAGTAAATGGTCGTTCCGCTGCCGGCGGCAACGGAACGACGCGCGGTGGCACCGCTTAAGGCTTAAGCAATTGCCCCGCAACTTTGGCGTTGCCGCTTATCCCAGGATCCGCGGCGTTGGCGCTGACCGCGACGGTGTATTGCCCAGCGGTCACGCGCCAGCCACGTGCGGCGGTGTCGAAGCTGGCCAGCAGGCGAGGGTCGGCCGTCACCGATACGCGCTTCTGTTCGCCCGGCGCCAGTTCCACCTTGTCGAAGCCGATCAGACGGGTGACCGGTTTGCCCGCCGCCGAACGCAGATAAACCTGCGGCACGTCTGCGCCCGCGCGCGCGCCAGTGTTCCTGACGGCGAAGCTGACGGTCAGGGTCTTGCCGCCTTCGACCTTCAGGTCCGACACCGCAAAGGTGGTGTACGACAGGCCGTGGCCGAAAGGAAACGCCGGCTTGGCGCCTGTCTTCGCAAACCAGCGGTAGCCGACGTCGGCGCCTTCAGGAAACCGGATATCGTAGCTGCTGTCCGGCGGTAGCCCAAAGCCTGGCAACTGCGGACGCGGCAGCTGCTCCACGGAAGCGGGGAACGTGACCGGCAAACGGCCGGACGGGTTGACCTGGCCGAACAGGACATCGGCGATCGCGGCCGCGCCATTCTGGCCCGGATACCAGGCTTCGAGAACGGCAGCGCTCCGTTCCAGCCACGGCATGGCCACGGCGTTGCCTGTTTCGAGCACAACGATGGTGCGGGGGTTGGCCGCCGTCACCGCGGCGATCAGGGCGTCCTGGCCCTGGGGCAGGCTCAGGTCGGGGGTATCCTCGTTTTCGCCGTTCCACTGGGTGCCGAATACGATGACGGCATCGGCGCTACGGGCCAGTGCGGCGGCGGAGACGGGATAGCGGCCGTCGTCGAAGACCACCTCGGCCTTGCCGGCGCGGGCTCGAATCGCGTCCACGGGGCTGGCCCCGTAGAAGACGGCGCGGCGGAAGAACACGTCCATCTGCGTGTTGCCGCCCAGGCCGACGATATGCGGCGGCGTGCCCGGTGGCGTCACCTGGGACGAACCGCCGCCTGACAGGACGCCCAGGCTGGCGTTGCCGCCGATGACGGCGATACGCTTCAGGTCCGCCGCGAGCGGCAGCGTCTTGTTCTCGTTACGCAGCAGGACGATGCCCTCGGCGGCCACGCGCTGCGCCAGTTGCCCATGCGCGGCCACGTCGATCGGTGCGGCGACCGCCGGGTGGTCGAACAGGCCGTTGGCGAACATCGAGCGCAGGATGCGCGTGACCATGTCCGAGATGCGCGCTTGCGGAATCGTGCCGGCCCCGACCGCGGCGCGCAGCGGTGCGCCGAACCACACCTGCTTGTCCAGCTGTTCGCCGGACTGGTGGTCCAGCACATGTGCGGCATCGACGCCCTTGACCGCGCCCCAGTCGGACATGACCCAGCCCTTGTAGCCCCATTCGCCCTTCAAGACGTTGCCGAGCAGTGTCTTGCTGTGGCACGCCTGTTCTCCGTTGACGAAATTGTAGGCGCACATGACGGCGCCCGGCTGGCCGCGCTCGATCGCCAGCTGGAAGGCCAGCAGGTCGCTCTCGTGCAGCGCGTCGTCGGGAATGACGGCGTTATAGGTGTTGCGGCTCGTTTCGTAGTCGTTCAGTGCGAAATGCTTCACGGTAGAGACAATATGCGCGCTCTGGATACCGGCGATCGAGGCGCCGGCCATCACGCCGGTCAGCCACGGATCTTCGCTCAGGTATTCGAAGTTGCGCCCGCCGCGCGGATCGCGCGCGAGGTTGGCGCCACCGGCGAGCAGAACGTTGAAGCCCTTGGCGTGTGCTTCCTGCCCGATGGCGGCGCCGGCCAACCGCGCCAGCGCCGGGTTCCATGTCGATGCCAGGGCCTGGCCCGAGGGCAGCGCGGTCGCCGTGTCGCCCGGGCGCGCGCCGGCCGGGTTGACGACACCGAGGCTTGCGTCGCTTTCGGCAAGGGCCGGGATGCCCAGGCGCGGGATACCGGCGACGTAGCCCGCGGTGGACGGTGCGCCTGGCGGACGCTTGAACGGGCCGAGGTCGAGCGATAGCGGACTGTGCACAAGCGCATAGCGCTCGTCCATCGTGAGCTCGCGCTCGAGCAGGCGTGCGCGCTCGTCCGGCGACAGCCTGGTATTCATCCAGGCGGGTTCGGCGGCGGCGCAATGGACAGCTGCCAGTGCGCAGCAGGCCAGTGCGACGCGGCGCAGCAGGGTCGGAGCGTGCGGTGCCGGAAAAGTTGAGAGCATTGTGCTGTTCCTTTTGGTGGTGGTCATGGCAGACGCCGTCAGAAGGTGCTACCGACGCGGACGCCCGCGGTGCGTGGCGGCGCCAAGCCGACGCTGTCGACGGGGGCCGAGCTGTAGCTGTTCATGACGGTCTTGTTTTCGATGTTGCGCACATAGCCCTGGACGTACCATGCGGCGGCGTTGGGGGAGAACGTCACGGTCAGGTCGGTCTTGTGGAAGCCGCCCTGGCGGAACTGTGTCGCGGTGCTGTAGTTGCTGAGCACGTAGGCGCCGGTATAGCGGGTGCTGAGCGTGGCGTCGATCGCCGCGCCGCTGTCGAGGGTCCAGTTGTGGGTATAGCCCAGGCCAACCGACGTCTTCGGCGATTTGTCGAGTGCACGACCGCTCCAGTCGCTGCCCGGCAGCGGCGAGTATTGCGTGTAGTAGCCGTCGAGGTAGGTCAGCGAAAAATTAATCCGGTCGCTGCTGCCCAGGGCATATTTCCCTTCGAGTTCGACGCCGCGTACTTTTGCCTTGGCGGCATTCCGGGTCTGGCTCGAGACGGCACCGCTGGCGTCTGTGACGACGGAAGTCAGTTGCAGGTTCTTGTAGTTGTAGCCGAACAGGGCGGCGTTGGTGGTCAGCCGGCCGTCCAGGAAGCGGCCCTTGATGCCGACTTCCAGCGCCGTCAGGTGTTCGGGATCGTAGGTCAGGAACGGGTTCGTGGCTGCCGTGCCGTCGTTGAAACCGCCAGCCTTGTAGCCGGTCGACACGGTCGCGTAGACCATCGTGGCCTTGGACAGTGCGTAGTCGGCACCGAGCTTGCCGGTGGTTTGCAGATAGTGGACGGCCGCGTCGTTGATGACACGCGACAGGACCGGCTCGCCGATGATCGAGACCCCCTGGCGCGATTTGTCGTCCTTGGTACGGCGCAGGCCGAGGGTGAGATGGAGGTCGGGCGTGACGCTGTAGGTCGCGTCGCCGAACACCGCCTTCGACGACGAGATCGTCGGGTCCTGGATGAAGGACAGGTGGTTGATGCCCGGGATGTCGATCAGTTCGAAGTCGATGTTCGACCGCTCCCTGAACCAGTACAGACCGGCGATCGTCCTGAATGCGCCGAAGTTGGATGCCAGCCGCAGTTCGTGGGAATTCTGCGCATAGTTGCCGATGCCGCGCACGTACGGCGCCGGATTCATCAGGCCGAAGCCATAGTTCACGGTCTCGTTGCGGTCGAAGTTGCGGTGCGCGCCTTGGTACGTGAGATCGCCGATCCCGAGCTTGGCGTTCAGTTCGGCGCTGTAGCCCGTCGCGCGGTGATCGATGCGGCCCTCCCGCGACGGCGTCGCCGTGCGCTGGGCACTGCCACTCGCGTTGCGGAACGTGTCGACGGGGACGGTACCGGGACCCGAACCCTGGATCTTGCTGCCGTCGGCGCTGAGCAGCAGGGTGAGTTCAGGGCTGAACTTGAACAGCGCGTGCACGCGGCCCGAGGTCGAGTCCTCGCCGTCGTAGTCGTTGTCCAGCCCCTGCGTCGAATGCAAATAGCCGTCGTGACGGCTGGCCGACGCGGCGGCGCGCAGCGCAAGCATGCCGTTCACCGGTACGTTGATCATGCCATCCAGCTTGCGCGTGTTGTAGTTGCCGAGTTCGAGCGCGGCACTACCTTCGAGGTTGCCGGTGGGTTTGTTGGTGATCAGGTTGATCGCGCCGGCTGTCGCATTGCGGCCGTACAGCGTACCTTGGGGACCGCGCAATACCTCGACCCGTTCCAGGTCATAGAACGCGAGGCCGGCAGACTGCGGCCTGGCCAGGTTGACGCCGTCGATGTTGAAGGCGGCGGAAGGGTCGCCTTTCTCGGTCGTATCGGCACTGCTGACGCCGCGGATAGCGATCACGGTGGCGCCGCCGGCATTCGCGACCTGCACGTTCGGGACCAGTTCGGTCAGGCTCGACGCGTTGACCGCGCCTGCGCTCTTCAGGTCTTCGCCGCTGACTACCGACAGCGACAGCGGCGTCTTCGACGCGGGCTGCGCCACGCGCTGCGCGGTGACGATGACTTCCTGGATCTGGCCGCTGCCGGTCGAGGTGGCCTGTGCCATGGCGCTGCCGGCCAGCAGGGTCGTCGCGGCGGCGATGGCGTGTTTGGTGAAGCGCAATTGTTCTGACATGTCTCTACCTTTGTTATATGAATTGGGAAAAACGAACAGCACTGCAAATGCAGACGCAAAGGGTCTCCACCTCTGGTCGTGCCAAGGTCACGGGCACGTGTCTGGAGAGGGCGCGGTGCAGGTCGGGTCGACCCGGCCGCGCGAATGACTACGCCGGCCCGGCCGGGCGGGCGTATTTGAGTCCGTAGAACAGGATGAAGGCGTAGCAGGCCAGCGGCACCAGGAAGGACAGGTGCAGCCCGGCGATGTCGGCGAGCAGGCCCTGCGCAAATGGGACGATGGCGCCGCCGACGATAGCCATGCAAAGGATGCCCGACCCCTCGCCGCTACGGGCGCCGAGGCCTTGCAGGGCCATGCTGAAGATGGTTGGGAACATGATCGAATTGCACAGGCCGACCCCGATCAGGGACCACATGGCGAGGGAACCGTGCCCAAGCGCCGCGCAGGCAATCAGCATGATTGCGCAGGCGGCATTGCAGGCCAGCGCCTTGCCGGGCGTGACGACGCGCATCGCGGCGAAGCCGGCGAAGCGGCCGAGCATGGCGCCGCCCCAGTAATAGCTGACATAGTGTGCCGCAGCCGCCGCGTCGAGGCCCGCCACGTCGCGTTCTCCGAGGAAGCTGATCAGGAAGCTTCCGATACTGACTTCGCCGCCGACATACAGGAAGATGGCAAGCGCACCCAATGCCAGCGGCATGTGGCGCATCAGCGGCGCGCCCTCGCCACGTTGGGCCGTATCGCGGTCCAGGCGCGGCAGCCGGACCAGCGCGAATACCAGCGCAAGGGCGGCCAGGGCCATGGCCAGCGCGAGGTAGGGTAGTTGCACGGCGTGAGCGCGGGCCGCACCGTCCGCCTGGTCTGCCATGCTCGGCGAAGTGGACAGGATCAGGATGCCGCCGAGCGCGGGCGCCACGGTCGTGCCAAGGGAATTGAAGGCCTGCGTCAGCGTCAGCCGGCTGGACGCCGTGCGTGCGGGGCCGAGCGCGGTCACGTAGGGATTGGCGGCCACTTGCAGAACGGTGATTCCTGCGGCCAGGATGAATAGGGCGACCAGGAACACGTCGTAGCCGTGCGTGGCGGCCGGGTAGAACAGGGCACAGCCGATGGCGGCGATCAGCAGTCCGGCGACGACGCCGTTCTGGTAGCCGAGGCGGCGAACGAGGCGCCCGGCGGGCAGCGACACCAGGAAGTATGCGCTGAAGAAGCAGAACTGCACCAGCATGGCCTGCAGGTAGGTCAGCGTATAGACGGCTTTCAAGTGCGGGATCAGGACGTCGTTCAGTGAGGTCAGGAGCCCCCACATGAAGAACAGCATCGTGATGATGGCCAGAGGTGCGGTCGTGCTGCCCTGGACGCCCTGATGTGTGGTCGGCGATGACGCGTGCTGCATGGAGTCTCCTGTTGCTTTTTTATTCTGGCGGGGTAGCCATCGGGGCAACAGTAGCATGAGCCCGTTTTGTAACGCCATCGTCGGCGCCAAGCAAAGGGTGTATGTCTAAGTAATTGATTGGAAAGGATATTTTTTAAATCGAGTTGAGCGCGGATTACATTACTTTACAAACAAGCGGGTTGTTCGCTATGTGAGGTCACGGCGCCGCTGCCGTAGCCCTGCAATAAAAAGCAACAAAACGCAGGGCATTGTTGCGTTGTACACAACCTCAATTGTAGTGATTGTGCAACGTTAGTGTGGTCGTTACGCGTCCTCCGGCGCCAATCCGGCCGGCAGGATAATCGTCGCGCACAGGCCACCTTCGGGATGGTTGGCGATGAGCAGTTCTCCTCCCATGTCGCGCACCAGCCAGCGCGCGATGCCAAGGCCTAGGCCATGACCGTCGCTGTTGCGTTCACGCCCGTGGGCAAGCCTGACGTTGGCGTCGAACAGGATGTCGAGCGCTGCTTCGGGTACGCCCGGACCATGGTCGCGCACTGTGATGCGCACGCTTCCGTCATGTTCGGCCGCGCCGATCTCCACGCGGTCGCCGTAGTGCACACCATTGTCCAGCAGGTTACCGATCGCGCGCTTGAGCGCCAGCGGCTTGGCCAGTACGGTGAGCCCGCTGGCGGTGTACGTCACCTGATGATGTGCGAGCCGCGCGTCGCGCTCCATACGGCGCAGAAGGGGATCGAGACGCACCGTGGTCGCGTCTTCGTGGATATTGCTGTCCTGGACGTTCTGCAGCGCGCTCTTGACCATCATGTCCAGTTCGTCGAGGTCCTCGTGGAACTCGATGCGGGCCGCGGCGTCGTCCAGCAGTTCGGTGCGGAACTTCAGGCGCATGATCGGGGTGCGCAGGTCGTGCGAAATCGCGACGAACAGGCGTTCGCGGTCCTCGATATAGCCCCGGATGCGTTCGCGCATGGCGCCGAAGGCGCGCGCCGTGCTGACGAATTCGCGGCTGCCGTGGTCGGGCAGGGGCGGGACCGGCTCGCCCTTTCCGAACGCTTCGGCGACACGCGACAGCAGCGCGAGCGGATACGTCGACCAACGCACGACCAAGAGTGCAACCAGCAGCACGAAGGCCAGCGTGACTGCTTGCAGCAACAGCCGTTCGCCGGTCAGCAATCTTCCACTGTCGAGGAAATGCGGGTTGGGCATCAGCGTGGCAAGGTATAGCCAGCGGCCGGGTTCCAACTCGACCTGGATCACCAGAATCGGGGCCGGCTTGGCGCCGGTCAGGACGATGTGCTGGACCCAGTTTTCCGGCAGGTCGAGCATGCGCACCTTGCGATCGCTGACATAGAGTCCGGCCGGCCAGGCGAAGCCGGTGTGGATCCGGTGCACGTTCGGCAGGCCGGTCACCAATGCGCTGCGCACCCGTGCCGCAATCTGCACGGCCGCTTGCTGGTTGACGATGTCGTCGAGCGGAACGGGGGCGCTGTTGAGACTTGCGAAGAAGCGCGTCCCCCCCATTTCCCGGAACTGCTGGATCACGATCGGTTGGTATTTCGACGGCAGGCTCAGGAAGAACCTCACGGTGCTCGCCGCGCTGTGCGCGACCGACAAGGCGGCCGTGCCGTTCTCGAGGTCGGCCTCGGCGCGGCTCTGGCGTACCCAGATGGCGTTGCCCACGACCTGGCTCAGGACGACGGCGGCCACCAGAGCGACCGACAGGCGGCCGAGCAGCGATTTCGGCAGCGCGCGACCGGCAATCCGACGCCAGCGCGGGGAGCGGTGGGCCCCTCCGTGCTCACGCATCGGTATTGGTCACGTCAGCCGCGAACACATAGCCGACGCCGCGCACGGTTTTGATCAGTGGATTGGACCGGTTGTCGTCGTTTAGCCGTGTCCGCAGTCGACTGATCTGGACGTCCAGCGACCGCTCGAACGGCCCGGCATCGCGCCCACGCGTCGTCTCGTGCAACTGGCCGCGGTCGAACACGACCCCGGGACGCTCAGCGAAGAATTTCAGAAGTTGAAAGTCGAGGCCGGTGAGCGGGACCAGCGTCCCGCTCGCATCGCGCAGGGTACGTTCGATCACGTCCATCGTATAACCAGCGAAGCGATAGATGCGCGGCGTGCTCGCGGTGTCGATTCCGGCACGGCGGTGGATCGCCTTGATCCGTGCAAGAAGCTCGCGTGGACTGCACGGCTTGGCCATGTAGTCGTCCGCGCCGAGCTCGAGGCCGACCACGCGGTCGGTCTCGCCAGCGCTGGCGGTCAACATGATGATGGGGACGTTCGCACGCTGGCGCACGAGGCTGCACAGTGCAAAGCCGTCCGTGTCGGGCAACATCACGTCCAGGATGACGAGCGACAGGCTCGCCAGATTGCGTTCGAACTCGCTGCGAAAGCTGTCGCCGTCATGCGCCAGCACGACCTCGTACTGGTGCTTCTCGAGGTAGGTCTTGAGTAGCTGTCGGATTTTCTGGTCGTCGTCGACAATGAGAATCTTGCGTGTCATGGTTTCTGGCTGTGTGAAAAGGCGCGGCTGACGGCTGCCAGCCGGCGCTGGGTATCCTGGACGGTAACGCTGTCGTCCATGAAGAACCGATACAGTTCGCTGGCCAGCGCATCGCGCATGACATCGTCGCCGATCATACCGATGGCAATGCTCGGCACGAGCGTGGCGGCCGGATCGGCCAGCATGGTCCAGGAGGCGCGCGCGCAGCTGTCCATCAGCGCGGGGTCGGCGTTGCGCAGCACTGTGGCCGATCCCTTGATGCGGTTGTAGCGTTCTTGGAGGGTGGGGTCGACGGCGATCCGCGCGATCTTTTCCTGGGCCGCGCGCGGCACGCGATCCGAGTGCAGCATGACCAGGGTGTCGAGGTCGTACAAGTGAATCGACGCCGTGCCGGGGGCGGGGCTGCAGCCGATCGTGCGGTCGATCTGCGCACCGAATGCCAGCAGTTCGCCCTTGAACCAGTCGCCGCCCACCAGCATCGCCGCGGAACCGCTGTTGACCTCGCGCGCGATGTCGCGCCAATGCGCTTCTGGCACCGTCGTGCGCATCCAGCGTTTCAGGCCCCGCAGGTGCAGCAGCGCTTGCGCAAACGCGGGTTCCGAAAAGGCCCGCGCGTCGTCGTCGGTGAACAGACGGTTATGCAGCGCCACGCCCCCGTCCGCCAGCAGCAGGTTCTCGAACAGGACCGAGACCTGCCACGATTCGCTGCTTTGCGCGAGCGGTACGATACCGGCGCGTTTGAGCCTGGGCGCTATCCTTTCGAAGTCGGCCCATGTGCGAGGAGGCGCGAGGCCGAGGCGGGCGAATACCTGCCGGTTGTACAGCAGCGTATTCATGCGGTGCACGCCAAGCGGGGCCGAAGTGACCCGCCCTGCGGGCCGGATCAGCCGGTACACGGCCGGCAAGAGCCGCCGTTTCCAGTCGTTCGCTTCGGCGGTGCGGTCGAGGTCGCGCACGAGCCCGAGCCTTGTCCAGTTCAGCGACGCCAGGCTGTTCGCCTGGGCCACGTCGGGCATGTCGTGGGCGAGGAGGCGGCTGCGCAGGACAATGGCGGCCCCAACGCCGTCGCTGGCATCTTCATCGATCCAGCCGATGCCCGCGCGCCGCGCCGCGGCCGCGATCGTGTCGGATGCCATGCGTTCGCTGTTCGATGTCCACCAGTGCAGGACACGCATGTCCTGTGCTTGCGCGGCCGTCGCGACGGCC